>JAEEGF010711557.1_pt1 | contig 223748 bp, 196 predicted proteins | sample 9134171 | NCBI WGS metagenome assembly JAEEGF01 (sample SAMN16246542, study PRJNA631951) | gut metagenome | biome: gut microbiome; feature: rumen; material: AP-attached | host: Bos | place: Iran: Karaj | collected 2018-10 | reverse complement strand
AATATGGTATGTCTGATTTAGGACCTATCCAATTAGAAGAAAAGAGTGAAGGTGTATTCTTAGGTAGAGATTATAATAAAAATAGAGATTTCTCTGATGCTGTTGCATTAGAAATCGATAGAGAAGTTAAAAAGATTATCGATGGATGTATGGTTGAAACTAAGAAAATCTTAAAGAAAAATGAAAAATTAGTTTGGGCTATATCTGATGCCTTAATGGAAAGAGAAACAATTACTAAAGAAGAAATTGAAGAATTAGTAGAAACTGGTCATATAACTGATAAAGAAAATGATTCTTTAAAAAAATTAAAAGATTTAGCTAAAGAAGCAGGTATTAAAGGTTATACTAAAATGACTAAAGAAGAATTAGAAAAAGCCTTAAACGGTGAAAAAGAAGAAAAGAAAGAAGATTAGTAGAATCTTCTTTTTCTTTTTGATATAATCATTCTAGAGGTGTAATAGATATGAAAAGAATTAAAGCTAATAATTCTACATCATCATTTATTTTATTATTTTTATTCTTTTTAATAGCTATTATATTTATGCTGATTTTTCTACATATTTTATCTATTAAAAGAAATATAGAAGAAACAAGTGATATCGAAGTTACTTCTAAAGTAACTACTTCTGAAACTACTACTGTTAAAACTACAACAGAAAAAGTTGAAGTAAGTTTCGAAGCATCTTTAGAAAAAATACTTAAAGGTACTGAATTAGAAAAGAAATATGATGTAGAAGTTGGTTATAATGATGCAATATTTAATTTTAAATGTGCAACATATGATGAAGAAAATAAAGTATGTGAAAGTGGATCAGCTTTAATGACTATTGATGATATCACATATAATTTATATACATTTGCATCTAGTACATATGATTATTCGATTAGACCAAACGATTATTACATTATTGTTCAAGATGAATATGTTATTTTATCAATGAATAAAGCAGGAATTGAACCAGGAATAATGAAAATATATAATAGAAAAGGTAAAAATCTTAAAGATGTTAGAAACTATATATCTGGTTATTTAAGTGGTAATAATATTACTAATATGAAGTATCCTGAGTATAGTGATAAAAAACTATCTGTATACTATTGTAATAAAAATAAAGTGTATAAAACTGTACTTGATTTCAACAATGATTTTGCTGTTTTAAGTGATGAAATTATAAATGATGTTACATGTTATTAAAAGAGTATTATTACTCTTTTTTTTCGTTTATTTTTATATAATATAATGGTATAATTTTATATGAAGACAAAATTTATGAAGGCAGTGATTTTATATGGCTAAAGTTATATCATTAGTTAATCAAAAAGGTGGAGTAGGCAAGACAACAAGCAGTATAAATTTAGCTGCTGCATTGGGTAAATTAGGCAAAAAGACTCTACTTGTAGACTTAGACCCTCAAGGTAATACTTCTACAGGTCTAGGTGTTAATAAGAGTGATATCACTGCTAGTGTATATGAATGTCTAAATGGTGAAGCAGAACCACATAAAGCAGTTATTAAAACTAGATTTACAAATTTATATTTAATGCCTGCTACTATTAATTTAGCTGGTATTGATATTGAATTAGTTACTAAACAATCTCAAGATAGATCATTTAATATGAGTGCACAATTAACTAAAATATTAGATCCTTTAAGAAAGGAATTTGATTATATTATAATTGATTGTCCACCATCATTAGGATTATTAACTACTAACTCTTTAGTAGCATCTGATTCAGTTATAATTCCAGTTCAATGTGAATTCTTTGCATTAGATGGTATAACTCAATTATTAGAAACTATAATCCAAACACAAACTAAATTAAATCCTAGATTACAAATTGAAGGTGTTCTATTAACAATGTTAGACCCTAGAACAAATTTAGGATTAGAAGTTGTTGAAGAAGTTAGAGGATTCTTTAAAGAATATACTTTTGATACAATTATTCCACGTTTAGTTAGATTCGTTGAAGCTCCATCACATGGAGAACCTATCAATGAATATGATCCAACTAGTAGAGCTGCAGAAGCTTATAATAACTTAGCTAAGGAGGTTATTGAAAGAGATGGAAGAAAATAAAAAAAGAAAAGCATTAGGTAAAGGATTAGAAGCACTTTTTAGCAGTGAACAATTAGACTTAACTGATATTAAAGATATTAATACTTTTGAGAAAACTATTGTTGAAAGTACTCCTGAAAATGAAATTGTAATGATTCCATTAGATGAAATCAGAAGTAATCCTTATCAACCTAGATTACACTTTGATGAAGATGCATTAAATGAACTTGCCGAATCAATTAAAGATCATGGTGTATTAGAACCAATTATTGTTAAAAAAAGTATTAAAGGATATGAATTAGTTGCTGGTGAAAGGAGAACTAAAGCTTCAAAAATAGCTGGTAAAGTTACTATTCCAGCAATCATCAAAGATTTTAATGATGAAGAAATGATGGAAATAGCTATCCTTGAAAATATACAAAGAGAAGATTTAAGTCCAATAGAAGAAGCTAAAGCTTATAAAAACTTCATGGAAAAGATGAATCTTACTCAAGAAGAAGTAGCTTCTAGATTTAATAAATCAAGAAGTTATGTAACAAATATTTTAGGTTTATTAAAATTACCTGAAAAAGTACAAAGAGATGTAACTAATAAAAAGATTTCTATGTCTCATGCTAGAGTTTTATCTAAGATTGAAGATGAAGAAAAAATTCTTGAATTAGTTGATGATATTAAAAATAATGGTATAAGTGTTCATGAATTAGAAGTTTTATCAAGTGAAGATAAAACAATTAAGAAAAAGAACCCAATTAAAAAGAATAATGAGTTTAATGTAAGACATAAGATATATGAGAAAGCTTTAAGAGATGCAACTGGAAATAAAGCTACTATAAGTGGTAATAAAGTAGTTATTCCATTTGATTCTGATAAAGACTTAGATCGCATCATGGAGATACTTAATATCGAAGTAGGTGAATAAAATGTTTAAATTATTAGAAGTATTAACTTCTACTGGGATGCCTGTAGCTGAAAATATAACTGACGAGATTTCTACAACTACTACAACTTTAAGTCCAAGTGCTGAAAGAATTTCAGAAATTGCTAATAAGAGTGAAGAAGTAGTTAATAATGTTGTTGAATCTAATCCAATTACATCTTTCATAAAAGAAGTTGTTACTTCTCCTCAGTTTTATGTACCAGTAGTAACTATTATTGCTGCATTTATAATTTTTCGTATAGCTAAAAAATGTATTGATAAAAGAGTAAAAAAGAATGCTTCTAGTATTACATTAAAAAGAAGAAATACTGTTTATATTTTAGCAGGTAATATTATTAAATATGTAGTTACCTTAATAGCTGTTATAGTTTGTTTATCAGCTTGGGGATTAGATGTAACTAGCTTACTTGCTGGTTTAGGAATAGCTGGTGCTATTGCTGGTTTAGCATTACAAGATGCTTTAAAAGATATTATAAGTGGTATTTCAATTATATTTGAAAACTTCTTTGTAATTGGAGATTTAGTTAAATATAATGATTTTGAAGGTCATGTAATTGAATTTGGTTTAAAGTCTACTAAGATTCAAGGATATGATGGAACAGTATTTATTGTTTCTAATAGAAATATTGGAGAAATAAAGAATTTAAGTTATAAAGATTCTAATACATTTATTGAATTACCTGTTGCTTATGAATCTAATGAAGAAGAAGTAATTCGTGTAATTAAAGAAGTGTTAGAGAAAATTAGTGAATGGAAAATATCAACTGCTAAAGGTGAATATTTAGGTGTTAATAATTTAAATAGTTCATCTGTAGATTATTATGTTGTTGTTCATTCTAATAGTGAAGATAAATTTGCTATTAGAAGAAAAGCATTAAGTGAATTTAAAAAAGCATTTGATAAGAATAAGATAAAGATTCCATATACTCAAATTGAGGTGTATAATCATGGAAAAAAATAATATTAATATAAATGATAAAGTAATGATGAAAAAGCCACATGCATGTGGAGAAAATAAATGGATTGTAACAAGAGTAGGTGTTGATATCAAAATTAAATGTCTTAATTGTGGACATGAAGTTATGATTGATAGATTAGAATTTTTAAAGAAAGTTAAGGGTGTTATCAATGAAGAAGTTTAAAAGATCTGATAAAGTAATTTTGCATCCAATGATGACATTCATTCTATTAACTACTATTGTTGTAATTGCAAGTGGAATATTAGATTTATTTGGTGCTTCAGTTACTTATTCAAGTATTAATTCTAGAACTGGTAATTTTACTTCTACATTAATTACTGTAGATTCATTATTTAGTTTAAGTGGTATTAAATACATATTTAGTACAACAGTAAAAAACTTTGCTGACTTTGCTCCATTAAGTTCATTACTTATTGCTTTAATCGGTATTGGTATAATGGATAGAAGTGGTTTCTTAGATACAACATTCTTTGTGTTTACTAAGAAATTAAATAAAACATTTGTTACTTTCTTATTAGTTGTGTTATGTTTACTTTCTTCTATAACTGGAGATTTAACATTTGTTATTTGGATTCCATTAAGTGCTTTATTATTTAAGTATGGTAAAAGAAATCCAATGGCTGGTATTGTTACAGCTTTTGCGTCAATATGTATTGGATATGGAATAAGCATTGGTATGAGTAGTATTGATTCTACTTTAACAAGTATGACTGAATTATCAGCAAGTTCTATTACTAGAAATTATGCTATTAATACACATTGTTATTTATGGATAATGATTGCTGCTTTAATATTTGCTTCAATTATTATTACATATATTACTGAAAGAATTATTGTTCCTAAATTAGGGCCTTATAAAGATGAAGAAGAAATAGTAGAAGATAAAGAAAAACTTACTAGAAAAGAAAAAAGAGGTTTATTATTTGCCGCTATTGGATGTACTATCTATATGATATTCTTCATTTGGAATATTATTCCAAATGTTCCATTTGGTGGAAATTTATTAAATTATAGAGAAACAAGATATATTGATATGTTATTTGGTGCTGATTCATTCTTCGCTGATGGATATGTATTCGTTATAACATCATTATTCTTTATAGCTGGTTTCTTATATGGATTAGGATCTAAGAATATTGAAAATCACAGAGATGTAGCTGATTATTTAGGACATTCATTAGATGAAATTGGTAAAGTAATTATGTTATTATTCTTTGGTAGTTTATTTATATCATTATTAAGATATTCAAAGATTGGTGATTTATTAACTGGTTTATTTGCTAATGTATTAGTTAATGTTGGAATAGGTGGTATACCACTTCTAATAATAGTATTCTTTATTAGTTTTATTAGTACACCTTTATTACCATCATTTGCTGCAAGATGGAATATCTTAAACAATTCAATTGTACCTTTAATGATGACTGCAGGATTTAGTCCTGAATTTGCTCAATTAACATTCACTAGTGCAAGTAGTATAGGTTATGCACTTACACCTGCAATGGCATACTTTGTAATATATGTTGCATATATGGAAAAGTATGGTAAAAAAGATGTTGGTACAGTTAAATGTATTAGATTAATGTATCCATATGCTATATCAATGGCTATTGTATGGATAGCATTATTAATCCTTTGGTATCTAGTTGGATTACCATTAGGAATAAGTGCTGTTTCAGTTTTATAAAAACGAGTTATTACTCGTTTTTTTATTATTTTTTCACACATTTACGTAAAATGTATGTTATAATTATTGTAGTGTTAGAAGGAGGAAATGGTTATGAAAAGAGTATTTAAAGTATTACTTGTATTATTAGTAGCTTTAATGCCTTTTGTTGCTGTTAGTGCAAAGTCAACTAAGACTACAACAACAACTGCAGCTAAGCTTGAAGGAAAGAAGGTAAACTTCTATGTGTTCCATGGTAATGGATGCTCACATTGTGCTGATTTACTTACTTTTTTATCTGAATTAGATAAAGATCCTGAATATAATTATATGTATGACTTAGTTAAATATGAAGTTTGGTATAATGCTGAAAATAAAGCATTAATGACAAACGTATTTAAATATTTTGGTGTTACTGATGAAAATAAAATTGGTGTTCCACTTTATGTAATTGGTGAAGAACATTTCAATGGATTCCCAAATCCTGAATCATCACCAGAAGGTTATGCAACTGCAATTCAAGAAATTAAAGATGCATTAAAGAAAGCTTATACTAATCCAGACTATAAAGATATAGTTGCTGGTATTGGTTCTGGTTCAATTGATCCAGATGATTCAAAAGCTAACGAAGCTAAAACTACAAATAATATTATTGGTTATGTAATAATTGGTTTAGTAGTTATTATTGTTATTGCTATTATCTTTGGTAGACATAATTCAGATGTTTATTATCCAACTGAAGATGAAGAAGAAGATGATGATGAAGCAGTAACAGTAGAAGAACCAAAGAAAGAAGAAGTTGTTAAAGTAACTGCTAAGAAAGTACCTGTTAAGAAAACAGCTACTAAGAAAGCTTCTACTAAAACAACTACTAAGAAAAAAACAACAAAGACTACATCAACAAAGAAAACAACTAAAACAAACACAAAGAAAAAATAGAGCTTAAATAAAGCTCTTTTTTTATGCATAAAAAAATGAGGCATTGCCTCTTTATAAAGATAATACATAAGATGCCAGCTGAATGATATTACTCCGGCATCCTATGTATGTATTAGATAGGAAGATGATAAATTTTTATCAAAAACAGAGAGAATGAAATGATTGATAAATAGACTCATTTCATCTTGTAATATCATAACAAATGGATATATAACCTATAACCCCTTTTGCTGATTTAGTATATTACTACTTTATTATTATTTTGTCAAATTATTTCATTTATAATAATTAATTAAAATAATTAATATATTTAATGATACAATTAATGTAGGTGATAATATGGAGGATAAATTCAAATTAGATAAATTAAATATATATTTACTTGTAGTAACTGTAATTGTATTTATTATTTTAGTTGTTACAATTGTAAGATTAGCTCAAAGTAATAAGATTAAAGATACTGAATTACCAAGATTGGAAACAACAGCTGGTAATACATCTACTCAGTTTACTACAACAACAACTGAGGCTACCACTACAACAACAACGACAACAACAATTCCTACAAATTTAAGTAGTCCATATTATTCAGTTGATTTAAATATATTTACTGAAGATATTTACAAAAATAATAATGTTGATAATGAAACAGCTAAACAAATTGTTGAAGGTTTTATTAAATATGCTAATGCATTATTTGATACAAATGATTATAGTGTGTTTAATACTGATTTAATTAATAAAGTAGCTAAAGATGGAGAATTAGATAAGATTGTTGAAAATGGTATAGTTTATTGTGAATTATATAATATGTTACCTTATTTGGATAAATTATTTAATGATCATAGACCTAATAGAATATATACTAAATATAATAATAAAGATATTATTATTTTAAGGAATGATAGATATTATAGAATGATTACTGATATTGATTATAATTATGAAATTAATTCTATAACTGTTACCAAAATAGATGATAAGAGAATTGATGCTTCTATATCATTTAAATTAAATAATCAAAATAGATATAAAAGAGCTGAAATAACTTTAAAATTTATAGATCGTTGGTATATAGATAAATACGAATATCCAATGTAATAGGAGGGTTATATGTATCCAGAGAATAAACTATTAAGTGCTGTATTAGGTGTAATTATATTCCTAATGCTTATAGCTATTATTTTTATGAATTATGTTATTAATAACAATAAAAAAGCTATAACATTCTTTAAAGTAGAAGAGTTTAGTAATATTTCATATAGTAATAAAGATAATTGTAAATTTGAAATAAAAAAAGATAAAATATATTTAACTATTAATAATGAAACAATTTTAGATGGTGATTCTTTTGAATTAGATTCTACTTCAGGAGAAATTAAAACAAGTAAATTAGATAAAGATTTATATGTTAGAAGTGTAGGTAGAACAAATATTACTTTATGGTATAAATATAAAGTATATGTATTTGATAAAGATACTATTGCAAATTAAAAGAAGGTTTTAAACCTTCTTTTTTTATTCATCTAAAGTTGGAACATCAGGTGTTACTGTTATATTCTCTGTTGTTGTTTTTTCTTCAGTAGTAGTATCTTCTTCACTTGTGTTTGAAATAGTAGTTGTTGAAGTAGTTACTTCCCTGTTTGAATATTGAACACTGAATATAATACTCTTGGTATCTTTTACTAATCTTCCTTTAGCAACACTTTGAGTTACTATTGTTCCATCAGAATAATCTGCTGAATATAATTCACTGTCTGAGTATACTGAATTCTTTATAACTTGAATATTTCTTGCTTCACACCAAGCTTTAGCTTCTTCATAATCAGTTCCTACGAAGTTTTTTATTGTTTCAAGTTGTTCTTGTGCATAGTATTTTTCACCAATTAATTTAACTTCATATGGCTTATTTGCTGAGAAGCTAAATGTTTTAATTGGAGATGTTTTTTCAAGTTCTAGATTAACTTTTAAAGCTTTAACTATTTCTGCTAATGATTGTTCATAGTATTGGAATGTATAAACATTTTGTCCTAGATTATCTACGTACATCGTTAATCCATATCCTGTTAAATATGTTTTTTGGATATTTACTAATTGTCCATCATTTGCATCAGCAATAGATGATTTAAATACATTATATAAGTTTAACATTTCTTTAGTCGACATGTTTGTTGCTATGTTATTTGATACAGCATCTAATACTCTATAGAAGTCATTTACACTTGTTAATGTTTTAACTCTATTAGCCATAGCTTCTACAACTAATTGTTGCATTTGTACTCTTTGGAAGTCCCCAGTTGGATAAGTTTTTCTGTGTCTTGCAAATGCTAAGGCTTTTTCACCATCCATATGTTGATATCCTGATTTAATACATTGTAGATCTTTAGGTGCAAATGAACGTTTACTATTTTGTTCACAGAAGTCTACTTTTTCAGGTACTGTTATATCAACACCACCTAAAGCATTTACTAAATCAACTACACCTTTGAAATCTACTTTTACATAATAATCTATTTTAATACCAGTAAGGTTTTGTACTGTATCAATTATACATTTATTACCATATGCTGCAGATGAGTTAATCTTTGATGAACTCTTAATACAAGCAATTGGTACATATGTATCTCTTGGAATACTAAATACTGTTGCATTTAATGTATGAGGATTAAATGTAATAAGCATTAATGTATCTCCGTTGAATGCTGCATTTGCATTAAGTTTATCTGATGTTGAATCAACACCCATTAGAAGTATTGTAAATGGTTCAGTAACTGATCCACTTGCTTCAATGGTTTCTTGATTTTCCATTTCTTTAGAATATTCTTTAGCTACTTTAACATCTGTTTGAATATTTTCGTATGCTTCATATCCTTCATATACTATTACATAGTTTGAAGTAACAAACATACCATTTAATTCGCCGTTATATAACTTTTCTAACATTTCAAAATATGTATCATATTTTTCAACTGTTATTTTCATATTATCTGATTTAATCATTTCTTGAGGTAATATATAACCTTCAACATCTGTTTCATTGTTAATCATACCAACTTTAAATGATGAATCATCTTTAAATTCAGTATCTTTCATGACTATTAAGTTAGTTGTATAAAGTATTAATCTATTATCATTTATACTAGAAATTGAACTATATATTTTATGTATTGTTAATCCTGAAATTGAACATACAGCTGCAAGTATTATAGCTATTATAGATGTTACTACTAACGATTTATGATGTTTTGTAAATAATAGTAATAAATCTACAAATCCATATATAAGAATAATTCCTCCAAATATACATAATATTAATATTCTTAATGCAGTTTCTATACTTCCAAGTAATAGTAATTCTCTAAACATGAAAATATAACTTACAATGAATATAAATAATACAAATAAATATATTAATCTAAAACTAAGTTTAGTGTTTTTAAATTTCTTGAAAAATACCTTCATTTTTATTCTCCTTAATATATAAAATTATACTACTTATTTCAATATTAAACAATAAAGTAGGTTGTTATTTATTAAATAAATGAATTATGTTATAATGAATGTGCGAAAGAGGCATTTTTATGAAGAAAAAAGTAGTAAAAAAGAAAAATACAAAGACTATAAAAACTATAGTTATTTCTATTTTTACAATTATTTTTTTAGGCGGATTGCTTTTTCTTACTTTTAAAGAATTATTAACAGAAAAAGATATAACAATTAATAATGAAACTTTAGTATCTGATTCAGATAAGTTTGAAACAGAATTTGAAAGTTTAAATAATGTCTTAATAGATGATAGAACATATTTATCAGTTAATATAAATAATCCTAATCCAATGAAATATATTGATGTAAAAACTATAGTTGAAAAAATAGATAATAAAGAAACATTCCTAGTATATTTTGGATATGCTAAATGTCAATGGTGTAGAACTACTGTTGAAACTATGATTAATCAAGCAAAAGAATATAATATTGAAAATATTTATTACTTAAATATTGAAGATATAAGAGATGAATATATATTAAATGAAAATCATGAATTATATTTAAACAAAGAAGGAACAGAAGAGTATAAATTGTTATTAGAAAAGTTTGATTCTATATTAGATATGTATCAACCTTTAGAATATGTTGATTTAAAGGATAATGTAGTATCAGTTCCTATCAATGAAAAAAGAATATATGCGCCAACTTTGGTATTTGTTAAAGAAGGTGTTCCTGAATTAAAAACAAATGGTATTCCTCAAGGAATGACAGATGCTTATCAATATCCAAGTGATGATATGAGAGAAGAATCTAAAGTATATTACAATTTACTATATACAGAATATAATAATTCAGGTAGAGATACTTGTTTAAAAGATATGTGTTAATAAAAAAACGACTATTTTTTAGTCGTTTTCTTTTTGCTTAATTCTTTTATTTCTTTAGTAAATTTTTTTTGTTTTTCTAAGAATTTTTGCTTTTGTTTTTCTAATTTAGCTTTTTGAATTTCTAATTTTTCTTTTAATATTGCACTTGTATTTTTGATTTGCATATTAGGGAATGCATCTTTTAAACGTCTATATATAATATTCTTTGATAATAGTATTTCTTTTACTTTTTTACTTATTATTTCAGTAGAGTCTGATCTAATATTATTAGATATATTTTTTAAATTAATAATAACTCCAAATGATACAAATAAGTCGAATATTAATGCAATACTAATAATAGATAATAAGATAATTCTTGTTGATAAAGGAATAGATTCTATTATTGGTAATAGAATTGGATTTAATACATATATCATTAATAAAGCACCAATTCCAAATCCAGATGCACATTCTAAACAAATTCTTCCATTTAAATTAAATTTCATATTTGTATAGTCCCACCATCTATTATTAAATAGTTTTTCCATAATATATGATGTTAAGTATTCAAGCACTGAACATGATACTAATGCAAGTATAAATACTGCAATAGGATGTGCTTTAAATTGGGTTAATGTAAGTGTCATGAAAACTCCACCACATCCATATATTGGACATATAGGACCAATTAAGAATCCTCTATTAATAAACTTTTTATGTTGTATAAAACCAAGATTAACTTCATTTGTCCATCCTATGAATGAGTATATGAAAAATAAAAATCCTATTGTAACGAATTTATCCATTTTTATCACCAATCAAATTATAACATAAATAATAAAAATGTATATCTTTTTAATCCATATAATGTTATACTAAATATACAAAGGTAGATGATTGTATGAATAAACTACTTAATTTTTTAAGCGTACCAAGAAATATGATTTTTAGTTTATTAGTAATGTTTGCTTTAGTAGTAGGATTACTAAAAGTATCTTTTTCATATTACATTGAAGATTCTAAAAATGGAGGTCAATTAAAACTTGATACTATAGATAATAGATTAAGTTCAAATGATTTAAAAGATGGTGTACTTTACTTAAAACCATATGAATCTAAAGCTATTACTTTAAAAGTAACTAGTTATAATGGATATGAAAGTGCTTATCAATTATTCTATGATTGTGATTCAGAATTAACTGTTGAAAAATTTACTGATTATGATGGAATTCTTGGAGCAGGTGAAACAGATAAGATTACTGTTTTAGTAGCAAATCCAAATGATTATGCTGTTAATGCTAAGGTATTCGTAGAAAACGGATATGTTGGTAATACAATAGAAAGTAACTCTAAAGCTATTTAATTTGATATTAAGTGGTTGAATAAACCACTTTTTTTTATAATATGATATAATATTTGAGGTGATTAAATGAAACAAATATCATTTGCAGTTCCATGTTATAATTCAGAAGCTTATATGGAACATTGTATAGAATCTTTACTAATTGGTGGAGATGATATTGAAATTATTATTATAGATGATGGTTCTAAAGATAAAACTGGAAAGATAGCAGATAAATATGCTAAGAAATATCCTAAGATTGTTAAAGTACATCATCAAGAAAACGGTGGACATGGTGAAGGTATAAATCAAGGTCTAAAATTAGCTACTGGTAGATATTTTAAAGTAATTGATTCAGATGATTGGGCAGATGAAAAATCATATAAAACATTACTTAAGAAAATAAAGAAAATTGATTCAGATTTAATTATCATGAATTATGTTTATACATATACTGATGGTAGAAATGATCAAGTAATTGATTTTAGTAATGTATTTCCATCTAATCAAGAATGTACATGGGCTGATACTAAGAAGTTTAAAACAACTCAATATTTATCATTACATTCATTGATGTATAAAAAAGAATTATTAGATAAAACAAATATTGAATTACCAAAACATTGCTTCTATGAAGATAATTTATTTATTTATTTACCAATGATTAATGTTAAATCTATATATTATTTACCATTAGATTTCTATAGATATTTTATTGGTAGAGAAGACCAATCTGTACAAGAACCTCAATTAATTAAGAGAAGTTCTCATCAAAGATTGGTTTCAGAATTAGTATTAAATGCATATGATTTAGATACTATTAAAGATAAAAAATTATATAAATGTATGTATCGTGAATGTGTATTCTTAGCTACTATTGCTGTAGTATTTACAAGATTAGCTAAGACACCTGAAGCAGAAAAAGAATATAAAGAATTCTGGGCTAATGTAAAAAAAGGAAATCCAAAGTTATATAGAAAGATTAGATATTTTACTAAAGCAGGATGGTCTAGTATTCCTGGGCCTATTGGTCGTGCTGCTATGATAGCTGGATATAGATTTGCTCATAGTTTAGTAAACTTCAATTAAGACTCATATTGAGTCTTTTTCTATGTTATAATAATTATACGAAAGGGGATACTTATGAAAGAACTACTTATTCCTGCAGGTAATATGGAATGCTTAAAAATTGCAATTCATTCTGGAGCAGATGCTGTTTATTTAGGTGGGAAGAAATTTGGAGCAAGAGCTTATGCTAATAATTTTACTGATGAAGAATTAGTAGAAGCAATTAAGTATGCTCATATATATGGAGTTAAAATTCATGTAACAGTTAATACTATGATGCATGAAGATGAACTATATGATGCACTTGAATATTTAAGATTCTTATATGAGAATGGTGTAGATGCAGTTATTGTTCAAGATATTGGATTAATATCATTAGCAAGAAAGTATTTACCTAATTTACCAATTCATGCAAGTACTCAAGTACATAATACTAATTCAGACGGTGTTAAATTACTTGAAACATTAGGTGTTGAAAGAGTAGTATTTGCTAGAGAATTATCAGTTGAAGAAATAGAAAATATTGATACTAAGTTAGAAAAAGAAGCATTTATACATGGTTCTTTATGTGTATCTTATTCTGGTAATTGTTTATTTTCTTCAGTATTAATGAATAGATCAGGTAATCGTGGAGAATGTGCTCAAATATGTAGATTACCATTTAAACTTTATAGAGATAATGATTTTGTTCCTACTGAAGGTGAATATTTATTATCTCCAAGAGATTTAAATACCTCTAATAATCTTAAGAAAATATTAGATTCTTCTATATATAGTTTAAAGATAGAGGGTAGAATGAAATCTCCTGAATATGTTGGATGTGTTACTAAACTTTACAGAGATTTATTAGATAAATATTATGCTAAAAAAGAATTAGTACCTCATCGTGAATATTTAGATGATTTATCAGTAATATTTAATAGAAAATATACAGAAGGTTTTATATTAGGAACATCTAATAAAGATTATATAAATGATGAAACTTCTAATCATCAAGGCGTTAAATTAGGTGATGTAGTTGATGTAGATGATAAATACATTACAGTTAAATTAGAAAGAGATCTACATCAAGGTGATGGTATAAGATTTGTTTCTATAAATGAAGGTATGATATGTAATTATATATATGATACTAATACTAATTTAATAAATGGAGCAAAAATAGGAGATACTATTTTATTAAATAATAAATTTAATGTTAAAAAAGGTGAAGTTATTAACATTACTATTGATGTAAGTATAAGAGATAAATATTTAAATCCTATTAAAAAGAGAATTCCAATTAATATGCATATAATTGCTAAGGTTAATAATAGAATTATATTAAATGCAAGTGATGGAAAAAATGAAGTATCAGTTTCATATGGTGCTGTTGTAAGTGCTAATAAGAGACCTGTTACTAAGGATGATATTCTTTTACATTTAGATAGATTAAAAGATACTGCATATTCTATAAATGAAGTAAAAATAGAAATGGATGATAATATATTTATTAATCTAAGAGATATAAATGAAGTTAGAAGAATGGCTGTTGAAGAACTTGATAAAAAGAGAGCTTTACCTCCATATGAAGTTATTATAAATGACTTTGATGAATTACTAGAAGATGATATATTAACTCCTCCATGTATAAGTGTACTTGCTAGAACTGAAGAACAAGTTAAATGTGCAATGGATAATAATATAGATAGAATATATGTAACAGATAAATATATTTATAACAAATATAAAAATGAATCTAACAGAATATATTTTAGATGTTATAGAGTTAAAGATACTACAAATGATAGTCATACATTATGTACTGAATTAGGTAGTTTATATAGAAATAGATCAATAGGTGATTATTTCTTAAATATATCTAATCATGCAACTTTAGATTTCTTAGGTAAGTATTCTAAATTATTAACTTTATCTACTGAATTAACATTTAATGAAGTAAAAGATATAATGCAATATTATAACTTTAATAAGAATGTAGAATTAGTTATATATAATTATCCTGAATTAATGATTACTAAATATTGTGTATTAAATAAGAATGTTAATAAAAATGAAATATGTCATGTATGTATGGATAAATTTAAATATTATTTAATGGATAGAAATAATTGTAAGTATAGAATATTAACTGATTTTGAAATACATTTATCCCATATTTTAAATTATCAAGCTATAGATAAAATAGAAGATATTAAAGAATATAAGAATATTGGTGTTAATAATTTTAGAATTGAATTATTAGATGAAAATTATCAAGAAACATTAAATATTATTAGAAGGGTAAAAGATAATATATGAGATTAAGATATATACTAATTATTTTATTACCTTTGATAATATGTGGATGTACAAAAAAAGAAGAACCAAAAAAAATACCTGAATATGATTCAGATATTAAATGTGTTAGCACTATAGAAGAAGATAATGATGGAGATTTAGTATTATATACTAGTAATATCTATATTAATATAGACGATAATAATAATGTTACTAATACTATATATCAAAGTATATCTGATAGTACTGCTTTAGATAAAGCTACTGTTGATTTAACTAATCAATTTCTAGATATATATAAAGATATAAATGGAATAGAAGCAGAAGCAGCTACTATAGATAATAAATTAGTTATAACTATAAAATATGATTATACTAATATGGATTTAAATATAGTTAAAAAGAAATTAGGATCTATATTAGAAGATGATAATATATTGAAGAAAACAAATAAGTTACCTTTTAGTTATGATGAATTTAAAAAGTATTCTTTAAAAGGTTATGAATGCAAATAAAAAAAGAACTATTTCTAGTTCTTTTTTTCGGTCTATTTTTATTTAAAAAATACTTTTTTGTGAGTACGAAGTAAGTTTTTTTATAGGGGAAGAAATGTAAAAAAAGATATTTCTTACTCTAGTATCTTTTAAATACTTTTCGACTCATTTGAATAAGTTACTTCATAAATAAGGTTTTCTTATTTATTTATTAAATAAAAATATTAATTGTATTGTAATTACACATTTCCTTAAATAATACCTTCATTAGTATTTAAGTCTAGTTCTATTATCCGAGGATATAAGAATGTGTTACTAGAAAATAACGATAAATTATAATCCTATAAAATATCATTATTAATTAATACGTCTTTTTACATATTAATTAGGTAAGTACTCTCTAATCAGTACCATGTTAGGTTAGTAAAACCAAGCTGTTTTAATCACTTTGTTGATTTATTCAAAAAACGGGCCCAAACGCATTAATCGTGATATAATTCCAAACAATCACTATAAGTAATTCATACATCCGCCTGCGAGAGCGTTTTTAAGATTCCATCATGAAAACTTTAATTAATGCTTAAAAAATAAATTTGTTTTTTGGTTTACTACCTAGGATAATAATACTACATATTGTAATGAAATGTTAAAATTTACATCAACTTTTATAAAGTAGACACTAAATTTTACATATATTCTTTGTAAAATAAAAGAGACTTAAAAGTCTCTTTTTTTGAAAAATACTATTGATAGGATATATGATAATCCAAATAGTACAAGTGATACTATTGTTAATATTAATACTCCATGAGTTTCCATCCATTTAATAATAGCTTCCCAATCTAGCTTAGCCATATCAAATATATTGAATGAAACTGATACAACAGCAGCTATACCAAGTAATAACATTACTATACTTAACAATACAAATCTTGCTTTTTCACATCCATATTTATAAATAATAGGATAGAAGATTGCATCAACTAATAGACCAGCTAGTTCTAACATAAGTAAGAATCTTAGCATATCTACATTTAATGCATCTACTATAGGATTCATTATAAAATTGATTAATGTAAAAATAACTGTTCCTACAAAGAATGAAACAACTGCCATTAGTAGAGTATATAGATATCTAGCTGATATCATTTTCATTCTAGAATATGGTCCAGATAATGTATAAGATAAAGTATTATAGAATTCATCTGTTTGGAAAGTATTCATTCCTGATGTTAATAATGCCATTGGAACTGTTATTATTGCTAAAGTATAATTACCTAAAGCATAACTTAATAATAAAGATCCGATTAACATTACTATTAAATTTTTCCAAGTACTCTTTAATGTAAGAGCGTCTTTTATTATTAATCCTCGCATCTTGCACCTCTTATATATAACAACATGATGTCATCTAATGTTGTTATATTTCTAATAAATTTATTATAATCTTTCTTCATGTTCTTCTTTTCTATTAGTACTTGGTAATCATTTCTATTTTCTTTATATCTTGTAATATCTTTTTTATTAAACTTTTTGAATTCATCTTTATTTAATTCAATTACTATATAATCTTCTTTTATCTTTTTAAGTGGTTCATCAAATATTATTTGACCCTTAGAAATAAATATAACGTCATCTGCTATATGTTCTAAATCTGATGTTATATGTGTAGATAATAATATTGAATTATTTTTATTTTCTACAAATTCTTGGAACATATCTAAGATTTCACTTCTTATAACTGGATCTAATCCAGATGTAGGTTCATCTAATATCAATAGTTTAGGATGATGAGAAATACATGCAGCAATTTCTACTTTCTTTCTCATTCCTGTAGATAATTTCTTTATTTCTTTTTTATATGGAATATTAAATTCCTTTATATATTTATAGAATAATTTTTGATCCCATTTAGAATAAGTATTCTTCATGATAAGATTTAAATCTTTAATTGTAAATGATTCATTTATAAAAGAATCATCATATACTATTCCAATGTCATCTTTTAATTTATAACTATAATCTAATCCAAATAATTTAACATTACCTGAATCTTTTGCCATTGCATCTAATACACATTTAATGATTGTTGTTTTACCAGCACCATTTTCTCCAATTAATCCAACTATTTTACCAGCTGGAACTTTGATGTTAACATCTTTAAGAGAAAATTCTTTAAATGTTTTATTTAGATTTTTAACTTCTAAATTGTTCATATTCCCTCCTGTATTTTGTATAAAATTAGTATATCATAACGAAAAAAATTAAAAAAGTTCATTTTACTATGTACTTACATTAAAAATATGTTATAATTTAATTGCAGTGCCTACTGCATTTTTTATTTTATAGACACAAAACAAGATTATGTTCTTGTTTTTTTATTTATATAACTTTATAATTTTAGTAGAAGGTGAGGATATATGATAGATAAGTTAAAAAAGATAGAAAAGAGTATGATATTTAGTACCATTGTTACTTTAGTATTAGGATTATTATTAACTATATTCCCTGATATGTCATTAAAAATAATTGCATATGTAATTGGTATTTCTTTAATGGTAATGGGTGGTGCATTTATAATTGATTATGTTAAAGGTACAAGATTAGAAAAGATTACTTCTATTTCATTTGTATTAGGAGTTATCTTTATTGGAATAGGTTTATTTTTTATAGTAGCACATGCTAAACTTTTAAACTTTATTATGGTTATAATTGGAATCATTTTCTTAATTAAAGGTTTATGCAAAGTTCAACTTGCTTTAAATGTAAGAGGAGTGTTAGATGCTTGGAAATATAATTTAATTGTTGGTGCTGTAACATTATCAATTGGATTAATCTTAGTTTTAAATCCTGGTAAAAGTGTGGAAACATTCTTAAGAGTAGTTGGTATATTCATTATAGTTGGATCATTTGCTGATTTAGCTGAATCAATTTGGATTTTAAGAGATTTAGATAAAGTTAAAGATGCTGATTTTATTGATAAAAAAAGAATTGATATACTTGATACAAGTGATGAAGAAGAAGTACCAGATGATTCTCCAGCAGTTGATGCAAAAGATGCTGAAATAATTGAAAAAAAGAAAAGTAAAAAGAAAGAGAAGTAATCTTTCTTTTTTTTATATGTTGATATATAATTATTATAGGAGAATAGAATATGAGTAAAAAAGAAGTTAAAGATGCTAAAAATGTTGAAATTGTAGAGTTGGGGTATAGAGGATACTTTATATTGGTAAGTATTTTCTTATTATGTGCATGTGGTATTATTGCACTTTTAATAAATCATTTAAAAAATAATAATGTTGAAATAAGAGAGTTAAAAGAAAAGATACAAAATAATAGTTCAGAATGTCCAAATAATTCTGTTCCTGTATATTTAAAAGAAAAAGATCTTGTTAATACATTATTTAGTAATAAATTGAGTAGAGAATCTACAATCTCTGAATTTACAATTGATGATATATATATTGAAGATAATTCTCAATTTATGGAAGGTGGAATATACTCTTCTGGTTGGGAAAATGTTACAAAAGATTCTATTTTTGCTGTAATTACATATTCTGTTAAGCCTAATGGTTCATATGGTAAATCTATTTGGAATAATGGCAATGGTACATTTGAAGAAGATTGGGTAAAAAATAAAAAATCTTATATACATATTAAAAAGACTAATAATGGTTATGTAATTGATGGTGCTGGATATGGAACAAAATGGCAAGTCTAAATTCTATTTGAAATTAAGCTTTTATACCATTTTAGGAATGCTTATATATGTAGCATTAGTTTTATATCTATTTAGTCATGATATGATTTTACGTAATAGAGCAAATATTAATATAAGTATTATCCTTTTAGTTATGATAGCTTTTTCATTTTTTCAGAATATTATTATAAAGAATAAAAACAATAATATTAAACTAGTAATTGCCCTTGTTATATTGGTTGTAATATTTGGAACGACTGCATATAGTAATAATATTATTATTAATAAATACTTAGAAAAAGAAGTTATAGAGATAGTAGATGGTAATGAGTATGTTACCAAGAAAATTGGTGAAGATACTCATTACTATAAAGTATATTCAGATTATATTAAAGCTACAAAACCGGGTTTTAGTATTAGTAAGAAAGTCATTGATGATGGTGATTATAAATATGAATATGTTACTAAAACAATATATGATAATAAAGGTAAAATTGTAGAAATAAGAACTGAAGGAGATACAAAGGAGTATATTAAAGATGACAAGTAAATTAAAAAAGATGGGTTATATACTATGTGTTGGTACAACATTAGTATTTTTAGGAAGTATTGGTATTTATAATTCTGGACCAGAGATGGCTGGAATTTGGAAAGCAATTTTAATTGCTGTTCTTGCAATATTTTTAATAGGATTAAATTTTGTTGCAAAGAAATCATTTGGATTAGATAAGTTTGATAGTTATATATTAGGTATGGGTTTCCTAACGTTAATATGTGGATACTTATCTATTGGACAATATGAATTATTTGGAAATTGGTTATCTTTCCATGGTGATGGTATTCATATATTCTTAGCGAGTGTATGTATACTAATTGCTATATTATGTTTATTAATGAAAGTTAAAACTAAAGTATTTGCTTTTTATGAATTAGCATATGCAGCATTTTCATTTATGATCTATTATGTAGTAATGTTTTTTACTAATGATAGTTATATTACTGCACTTGTGATTCCTTCAATGTTATTAATTGCAAATATTATTTCTTTATTAGGAAAAGGATTTAGTGCATTCCCAATTATTACATTTGTAGCATTATTTATTTATGTATTATATATTGGAGAAAAAGAATCTTATTATGGTTTAATATTTACTTTAATTAACTTAGCATCAATCTTTGTTATGACAAGAAAATATAAAAATAATAGTTTATTATTATTACCTGTTATTGGTTTAGCTGTTAATACATTATTTACTTTTAGTGCATTAGGATTTTTATTTGATAGCGCTAAACCTGCATCTGTAATATGTGCATTTATAGTTGTTATATATGACTTATTATTTATTCCATTAGGTGGAGTTGAAAATAAAGCATATAATATTATTACTAAAATAGTAACAACATTATTCTTATTTATTACATGTATGTGTACAAATGATGATTTATTAACAGGATGTTTCGTATATGCATTTATATTAATATCTTCAACAGTATCTACATTTGCTATTAAATCGGATACTTTTGAAAGACATTTATTACCTTATAAAGCATTTATGGTTGTTCAATTATTATGCTACCATTTCAACAATTATATTGGATTAGATTTTGGTTTAGGACATATTTTATGTAATATAACTGCTATTTCAATTTTAATATTCTCTAAAGATAAATATTTAATTTGTGAGTTATTATCATTAGTATTTATTACTTTAGTAAAATTTGCTTTAAACGATGGAAGTATATTATTATTCATCATAGGAATGGCATTGGTTGTATTTGACTATGTAGCTATGTTCTTCTTAACAAGAAGATATAATACTAATTCAAATAGAAGAACATTCTTTATATTAATGTTATTCTATATTTTAGAATTAGTTATAAGAGTAGACTTTAATTATTATAAATATTTAATATGCGCTGTTGCATATACTGTATTATTTATATTTGCTTATAAAGATAAATTACTTGCAGGATTTAGTTTAGGATTTATAGTAGGATCTTTATTATTATATTCTTATTCTATTACAGGATATCAATTATCTTTATATAGTATTATTATATTTGGTGCAATATTTGCATTTGCATATGCTATTACAGATAATGAAGCAGCTAGAAATCAATTTATTTCAATTGCTGCTATTTCATTCGTAATTATATCTGGAGTGTTTAGTATATTCTATTCAATTGTTGAATTATCATTTGCAGTTGTATTCTTAACTGAATGTGTAACATTATTACTATATTCTAATTATATTAATGAAAAAGCATTATTTAATACTTCTATGATTGCTACTGCATTTATTATTTGTAGATTATTATTTACTATTGAAGGAATACCTACAGCAGTAGTTATAACTTTAACTGGTATTATAATTATAGTTGTATTACTTGTAATGATTAAGAATTATATTAAACATGAACAAGAAAAAGATTTAGAAAAAGAAAAGAAAGAAAAAGAACATATTGAACAAATTAGAAAGAGAATTAGCAAAGGCCCTTACTGTGGACATTGTGGGGCTAAAGTTTCTTTAACTGATGATAAGTGTCCAACATGTTTTAATAAAATAAAAGATGAAGTTAAGTTCTGTGGAAACTGTGGAACTAAATTAACTGGAAAAGAAACATTCTGTCCTGAATGTGGAGATGAAGTAAATAATTAATATGAAAAGATTAGTATTATTAATACTTTTACTAATCCCAATTAATATATATGCAAAAGATGTAGTAACTTTAGATAAATGCATTGATGGAGATACTGCATCTTTTTATATTAATGGTAATTTAGAGAAAGTAAGATTTATAGCTATTAATGCTCCTGAATATACTTCTAAGATAGAATATTATGGTAAAGAATCTAGTGAGTATGTTTGCAATAAATTAACTTATGCTAAATCAATTGAATTAGAATATGATTCTAAATCTGATATGAAAGATAAATATGATAGAGTATTAGCTTGGGTATATGTAGATAATGAATTGTTACAAAAAGATTTAGTTAAAAATGGATATGCTGAAGTAGCATATATTTATGATAAATATTTATATGTAGATGATTTATGTTCTATACAAGATAATGCATATAATAATAGAGTAGGTATATGGGCTAATAATAGAAAAGTAGGATATTGTAATAATTATAAAAAAGTATTTAATGATGAATTTGATTTATCATTTATTATTAAATATATAAGTTATATAGTTGTATTATTAGTTACACTTATTACAATATTTATTTTTATTTTTATTAAAAAAAGAAAATAAAAAAGACATCTATTTTTTAGATGTCTTTTTATTTTGTAAGAATTCTTTTTCTTTGTTATAAACAATTATATTAATAATTATAATTGGTAGTATTAATAAAGCAGAGAAGAATAAATCTTTAGGAGACTTATTAAAGTCTAATGTTAATATAAACATTTCTATCCATAAACAAGTACCTATAAATAAATATTCTAACTTTTTAAATACTAATGTAGTAACAGATAGTATTGCAATTAATGCTAATATTGTTAGTATTAATGCCCACCATGTAGATGAATAAATTGTTTGTAATAATTTTTGCATTCCTAATGCATTAAATATCATTGAATCATTATAGTTTAAAGTATCAGTGTAAACAAATGATAATGTACATATAGAACTAATAATGATTTCAACTATTGTTAATATAATTAAATATATACTATTTTCTTTTAATATTTTTTTCATATTATCACCTAATAGAATTATAACATAAAAAAAGAAGATTAAATCTTCTTTTATTTATACCATGAATCTACAATTCTTAATGATGTTGATACTGGCATTGGATTTGGTAATGGGAAGTTTACTAGAAGTGGTACTTTAAATGCTGTACCAAATACTAATCCCATACCTGGATGCAATGTTTTAATCTTTTCAATATTTTCATCAGTTACATTTGATGAAATACTTCTGACTATTTCTAGGTCTTCTGGGTAGAATAATCTAAATACTATGAAGTTAGAACATTGTGATATAGCTGTCTTAGATAACTCTTTAGGTCTTTGAGTTATAAAACCTAAGATAGTACCATATTTTCTACCTTCTTTAGTAATTCTATCAAATATGTTATAACCTAATACTTCAGTATCAGTATCTGCTGTAACATATCTATGTGCTTCTTCTAGAAGAATATGTATTGAATAATCTCCTCTTGGTTCATTTACTGTTGTAAATTCGAAGAATAATTTTGAGAATATCTTAACTAAGTTTCTTGCAAATCTATCATCAATAAATGATAAGTTAACATCTACTAATTGACATGGTGTTGTACCATCTGCTGTTGAGAAGAAGTCTTTAATAAAATCTTCTTTAGTCCAATACTTATCTGAAGTAAAGTAATTTATTTGATCTGAATTAATAATTGATTGTAATCTTGATTTTAATACATTGTTTCTATCATATACTAATTCATTTGTATATGAACCTTCATTTATAAGTGCAAATTCTAATGCATAATAAATATCTTGAAGTGAATATACTATATTTTGATTTAAATCAATATCAGAATTATCTACTTTAATGTATGATTGAATAAATTCAACAACTAAGTTCATTGCATTAATTTTACCTTGGTCATCAATATTTAAACATTGTCTTAGAGTTCTGTCATATCCTGGTTGTTTAATAACTGAGTTTAAGTTTAATGATGGAGTATTATAACTTGATAATAGTGATACTATTTGGTCACGCATTTGATTACTTGTTTTACCACTTGATAACATATCAATTATTGCTCTTGCTATAATATCATTTTTATAATCTTCAGCTTTAGGATCATTTGATTTAAATATTTTAACTAAATCTAATGCTTTTGCTAAGATAGGTAATTGAGTTGCATCTGTTGCTCCTAATAATATAGCTAAATCATCAACTCCTAAAAAGTTTGCAGGTATTGCAAATAATGATGCATTACCAAAGTCTAATTGAGTTGTATATTTCTTAAAATGTAATCCTGGGAATTTTTCCATTTCATCAAATGTATTGTAATATTCACCATATACATCAAATAAACACATATGTGCATTCCTTGGTATTTCATTAGATGAAGTAAAGAATACATTTTGAATTAATCTGGCTAATCCACATGATTTACCTGAACCAGTATTACCAATTATGGCAAAATGGTTAGCAAAGAAATTATTTAAATTAGAAGTTACTACATAATCTTTATAAATAGGTGATGTACCAAATAATAAATTGTTTTTATCCAAATAGTTTTGACTACCTAATATTGATTCTAGTTCTGATTTAAATATAATTCTACATGTTGTATTCATTGATGGTTTCTTTAATACACCAGATGAGAATCTGTTATTAATTATTTCACCAATTAATAAAACTATTATTTTAGTAGAATCAATTCCAACTATTTCTCCAACTATTTTATGATCTTGTTCTGGAAATACTACGTGGTATCCGATGTAATTTGTATCGGCAACACCGTTCATGTTTTCAAGTATAATTTTAGATTGATCAAAACCTAGTATTTTACCAAACATTTCTATCACCCTTTATTCTATATATAATAGAATACCAAATTTTATAGTTATTTTCTAGTATTTCATATAAATTTAATCTTTTAATTATATTTTTTATTTGGTATACTTATGTAAGAATAGGAAGATGGTCTTAAATGGATGAATTCTTTAGATTTTTATTTGATTTTTTAAGTCAATTTTTTAATGGCTTTAAGCTAATATTTGAAGGAATAGTTAATGGTTTTATATCAATTTTTAATATACCTGAATATATTAAAATTATAAGAGACTATTCATCTGAATTTAGTGGTGGAATGTGGATATTAGTAGTACTATCAGTTGTTTTAGTATTAGTAATTTTAATTTTAATTATTGCTCTAATAGTATTTATAGTTAGAAAAATATTTAAATTAAGAAAAAGAGTAGTAGAACAAGAAGAGTTACTTAATGAAGTTGCTGACTTACAAGAAAGTGTTAAAAAGTTACAACAAGAAAAAGATGACATAATGGCAATGAAAGTATCTCAATTAGGTTTAGGACCTAATGATAAAGCTAAGGATGGTAAAAATCCTGCAGCTGCTACTTCTACTGAAGGTGCTGAAGGTGAAGAAGAACAAGAAGAAGGAGATTTAACTTCTAAAGTTGATCCTAATGCTAGATTTATTAAGTTATGTACTCTAGATTTAGAATATGCAAACTATAAGATTCAAGATTATGGTAATAACTTCACACTTGAAGAATTATCTGATAATTTCAGAAACTTTGCTGCTTCTAAATTAGGTTTATATTATTCGAAGAAAATGATGAATATTTTCTTATCAGCAATTGCTTCTACAAGATTAGTAATCTTGCAAGGTATTTCTGGTACAGGTAAAACTTCCTTAGCATATGCTTGGGGAAAATTTGTTAAAAATGATTCATACATTGCTTCTGTTCAACCATCATGGAGAGATAGAACAGAATTATTTGGATACTTCAACGAATTTACTAAGAAGTTTAATGAATCAGGAGTTCTAGCTGAAATGTATAAAGCTGGATTTACTGATGATGTATATACAATGGTTCTAGATGAAATGAACATCGCGAGAGTTGAGTACTACTTCGCGGAAATGTTATCTATTCTAGAAATGCCATCAGTAGATGAATGGATTATTGATATAGTTCCATCATCTTGGCCAAATGACCCTAAACGTTTAGTAAAAGGTCAATTACATATTCCTGGTAACATGTGGTATATCGGAACAATCAACAACGATGATTCAACATTCATGGTTACAGATAAGGTATATGACCGTGCTATGCCAATTGATATTAATGAAAAAGGTACACCATTTGAGGCTATACCTACTGAAGCTGAAAAGATTAATGCTTCATATTTAATGAAACTATTTAAACAAGCAAAAGAAGAACATCCATTAACTGATGAGATGTATTCAAAAGTAGAGGAAATGGACGATTACGTTATTCAACATTTCCGTATCGCTTTCGGTAACCGTATTGTTAAACATATGAGAGACTTCGTTCCAGTTTATGTTGCATGTGGTGGAAAAGAAATCGATGCTGTAGATTACTTTATTGCTCGTAAGATTTTAAGAAAATTTGAACAATTAAACTTAACATATATTAGAGATGAAATCGATGGATTTATTAATTACTTAAATAAATTATTTGGTAAGACAGAATTCTTAGAATGTAAAGAATATCTTGAAAGATTAAAGAAGATGGGATAGGTGAGTGATAATGAATAATGATATGAATTATATTTCAGCATATAATGATATGACTGATAACCTAAAAACAGAACTATCTTCTAATACTAAATCAACTTCTCAAGTTAAAACCAACTTCCATAAAAGTGAAGTTGATTTAACTTGGTTGGAAATGATGGAAGATACTGTACGTTACATCAATAATATTTTGATGGAACCAAAGAAAGCCATCATTAATCATGAAGAAATTCTACAAGTTGAAAAGTCTAAAAAAGTAACTGTTGAATCAGTTATTCACTTAAGCCAACATTCAAATTTTATTGATGATATCAATATGGATGAAGGTGAAGTTAGACCTAAAAAAGTATTAAATGTATTAAAAGAAGAAACATTAAATACATATGAAAACAGATTCTTATATACATTAATTAATAATATGCAAACATTTATTAATATGTATGGACCTGCTGCTTTAAAGGGTAATAGTATTAACTCTGTTAGAACATTAGCTTATAAAGGATCTACTAGAACTGGTACTGAAAAAATTAATATTAGCGTTGCTTTAGATGCAACTGATATTACTAATCTTGATAAGAAAAAAGATGGTATGACAGTTCAAGAGCGTATTCAAAAGATAAAGAAAGATGTTGCATCTTTCACATTAACTGAATTATATAAGACTTTAACACAAGAGCATGCTACTCCTGTTAAGAGTCCAATTAAAAAGACAAACCTTATCTTACATAACCCTAACTTCCAAAGATGTGAAGCTTTATGGGATTTTATGGAAAGATATAGAGATGATGCTACAAAAGAAACTAGATATTCTAGAAACTTTACTGATAATCCTGAATTAACTAGAGGATTAGATGTTGGATTCTTAGTTGATTATGCATTATTAAATAGATTAGCATCTAATAAAAAAGAAGAAATAGATTGGAACGATGTTAACTTAGCTGCTTTAAAGAAAGCAATTAAGAATTTTATTGATTTCGATCCTGAATTAAGAGATGCTAAATTCTTAAACATTGTTAAGAATGAATTTAAGAATGTTAAACGTGAACAAACTCAAAGATTTAACGCTATCAAGACTATTATTACTAAGAACTTAGATACTTTTGATAGAAACAAGCAAAGAGCTTTAAATATAATTAAATAATCAGTGTAAACTGATTATTTTTTTATGTAAAATGTTAAAAACTCTAGATTTATCAACATTGTTTTGTGATATAATTTTATGTTATTTTTTGCCTAAAAATGTATATTTTTATTATTATTTATAGTATAATTAATAATGAATAATAATAAGGAGAGGATAGAATGATGATGTTTAGACATAAAACTGAAGCAACTCAATTTAAACGTTCTATTGATAAATTTTATAAACGTATTATAAAACCTAGATTACTATCAATTAAACATTTCTTTAAATCTTCTATCGTCTTCTTTAAAAGACATCCAAGATTTAGAACTGTTTCAATTATATGTGCAATTTTCTTAGTGCTAATTGTTGTATCTAATGTATTTGGAACATTTGCAAAAAGAGGTATTAACCAAAACTTTATGAATGGAGAAGTATCTGAAGTAGAAACTCCATTCTGGTATAAACTGTTTATGGAAGATGATCCTAACTATAATCAAAAAGTTGAATTAGATTATATTAGTTGGGATGGAACAGTACCAACATGGGATGCTACTAATTTAGATGCAAACTTTGATGGTGGTACTGGAACTGAAGCAGATCCTTATATTATTGCTTCTCCTAGAGCTTTATTAAACTTTAGATCAGCTGAAAACTATACAACATTTAATAAAAATAATAGAAGATATTATTTAGTTACTGAAAATATTGATTTAGGTGGAATTAATATTGGAAGTGCATCTGATGAATTGTTCTCGGGTGTAATTGATGGAAATTATAAACATATTAAAGGTTTAAAAATAGATACTGATGAATCTGGTAGAGGAGATATTTCTTTATTAGGTAGAATTGGTGATGGTGATAAACCAGTTGTTAAAAACTTTATAATTGATGATGTTGAGATTAATACTTCTGGAACTGCTAATTATTATGTTGGTGCTTTGGTATCATATGTTGGTAGTAAAGCAGTTGTTTATAACTCAGGAGTTTTATCAGGAACTATAACAATCGGTGAAATGAATACTTCTAAGAAAAACTATATTGGTTCTTTAGTAGGATTCATTGCTGATAAAAATAATAATAACGCTGTAGCTAACTGTTATTCATATGTTAATATCAACAGTGATAACACTTTAGGTAACAACACTAAAATTGGTGGAGTAGTTGGTTATAGAGATAGAGATTCAGAAAATATGAATGATAGAAATAGTGTAGTATTCGATTTAGTATACTATGGTACTATCACAATGTCTGATAAAAATAATAATTATAGATTTGCTTATAATGCTCCGAGAAATATATCTACATCTCAATCTCCTACATATACTTACTATATGTGGAGTGGTGATACAAAAGATATGCCAACAAATCCTGCAACTGAAACTTATTCAATTGCAAAAAACTCAGATGACTTTGTATCTGATGGATTTATTGCACACTTAAATAACTATAGATATATGTCTTATTATTATTTAGGATATGATGAACATCCTAGAGACAGTCAAGCAACTGGATATCAAGATATTGGTGAATGGTATATCGACGTTACAGTTTCTCCTTATCCAATTTTAAGAAGAGCTACTGTTAATACTAGTACTGAAGACACTACATATAATGGGACATTACTAACTCAATTTGGTACAGTTACTAAAACTAGGACTTGTGTTAATCAAAGTTATTATTATGGATGTTTAAGATATGAATATCATGCAAATGTTAATGCTGCAGCTACAAAAAATCTTAAAATATATGATACAAAAGTTGAAGCCAACGATTTTACAAATAAAAAAATTATTCTTCCATATAATTCTGAAATTGGAATGACACATTCAGATGAAAACGGGTATAAAATGACAATGATTGGCTGGAGATTAGCTTATGTTTTAGATTCGGATGGTACTGAATATTTTGATAATACTGATGCTTATAACTTAGCATATAATTATGCGATAAGAAGTGGATATGGTTCTATTTCAAAAGATATTGGTTTAGTTTTTGCTGAAGGTGGATATTATCTTGTTCCGGATAAAGTTACTAAAGTGGCTTTTGAACCTGTTTGGGCATATACAATTTATGTTGGAGATGCCTTTAATGATGAAATGTTTAATGCTTTAAATGGTAATAGTAATTATACTCTTGCTGATTGGAATTCATATTACAATTCTGGATTAACTGGAAATGATGATAACAACAATGGTAAAACACCTCAAACTGCTGTTGCAACATTACAAAAAGCTTACGAACTAGCTGCTCAAACTCCAAAACATGATAATTTGTATAGTACTGTAATTATGCTAGTAGATAATTTACATTATTCGCCAAGTCAAGATAGTCCAAGTGACTTATATTGTGATTTTGCAAATACAAATAACAGTGTTCAAGTTACAATTAGAAGTTTGGATGAAAATGGAGATAACAAACCTGATTATACTTTATATATGAGAAATCTTCATAATATGAATATTTCTAGTGTTAGATTTGACTTCGTTAATTTATTAGGAATACCTCAAGTAGGTATAACTAATGGTAAATTAAATCAATTTTTATTACTGCAAAATACAGATTTTGAAGTTACTGAAACAGTAAATACTGATTTAATAGATTTAAATGTAGGACCAGCTAACTCTGTTAGAGTAAATGGCGGATACTATAATATTTTTGCTGGCGTTAATACTCAGGGAAATAATTCGGTTTCTATTAAATATATATTATTCGGTGGAAAAGCATATGCAGACTTATTAACGAGTGGCTATGTTGAATATAATGGATGGGCAAATGTTGCTACCATTAATGTATTGGGTGGAAGAGTAAAGACACTGTCTTCAAATTATGGATATGGTGGATATAATGCCATTAATACATATATAAATTTGGATGGTGGATATATTGATAACTTTCATGGTGTTTATGGTTCTGGTTCAAATAGACCTGTTTATATAAATATCAATGGATCATATATAAATGAATTTTATGCTGGTGGAAAACTAGAATCTTCTGAAATGATAGATGGAGTAATAGTTAACGTTGATAACTCTCGTATCGGATTGTATTTTGGGGCTTCAGAATTTGGAACTATAAAAAACGGTGCAAAGAATACAATCAATAACTCTGTTATAGATCAATTATATGGAGCAGGATATGGTGGAACAACTTATTTCCAATATCAAGGTTCAATATCTAAAGATACTTCATGTAGATCTACAAGTTATACAACAGGTACAAGCGGTTTTGAACCTGGACGATCACAACAATTTAATATAGTTGCTGGACAAGATGTATATGGAAATCAAATTCAAAAAATAAATGTTTATTTTGATGGATATTATACTGCTGAGTTGATATCTCAAAATGGATGCGCTATTTCTTATTTTACTAAGTATTATACTTATTTATCTGCTGCTACAGTTGATTCAGTAGAATTATATGTTAGTAATTCAACAATTAATGGCGATGTATATGGTGGTGGAAACAAAGGAAAAGTTACGACTGCACTTACTATGGTATTAACTGATACTATTGTTAAAGGAAATGTATATGGTGGTGGATATTCTAGTTCTGTTGAGACTGCTAAAGTTTTTAAAAATAACGATGGATATGTTGCACCTGAATTTATTTCATATGCAATAGATAATAAAGCAAAATATCCTCAATATACTACTGTTACATGGATTCCTTTTGAAGAAGGTGAAGCGTGGAGAAGCTGGGGATTAACCGACTGGAATAATAATACATTTAAAAGTGAAATGTATAAAGGATTTGGTGAAGTTCAAAGTACAGATACCTATATAGAATTAGCTGGATCTGGTACTACTGTATATGGCAATGTATATGGTGGTGGAAATTTAGCAACTGTTAATCTTGATGATGGAAATGGAACATTAAATCTTTTGATTAATGATGGCGTTAAAATAAGAGGATCTGTTTTTGGTGGTGGAAATAATGCTGCTGTAAATGGTAATATTGACTTACGTATTGTAAATAATGGTGATACTCAAACTGTTATTAACAACGTTTTTGCAGCATCAAATAATGGTACTGTAAGTGGTAATGCTGAAGTAACAATAAATGGACATCCAAAGATAACAAATCTATATTCTGGTGGTAATAATTCTTCGGTTTCTGAAACTAAAGCATATATTGAAGGTGGAGAAATAGAAAATGTATATGGTGGTTCTAATACAAATGGTGATGTTGGAACGTCTAATGTTCTTGTTGGTGAATTGAATTCCACAGGTACTTTAGCTTCATTCAAGAAACCTACTGTTGATATTTGCCAAACAGGCGGTTTATCATATGATGTATGGGTTAATAATGTGGATCCTACTAATTGGAACAATGACAACTATACTATTAAGTTATATAATGCTACAACAAATGTAACATTTGTAAAATATCAATTTAAATTAAAAGCTTATCTTATTGGTGAATTTGCACACAATCGTTCTAATGCTAATATTCAAATAGCAGATCATGCGATAATTATTGATGAAAGAGATAGATGGGATTTGCAAAAATCTTATCCTCTTGAACCTGGGCGTGTAAATACTTATTCATTTGCTGCGTTATGGCCGGAAGGATTTAATTATCAAATGTCTCAACGTGATCCTGATTTATATAATTATTATTGGAGATATGTTGAACAATACGTTATTGCTTATGATGCAGATGGTAACGAATATTACTTGGAAGGTTGTAAACCTGAAGTTAGAGATCAATATGGACGTCGGGTTAGTTCTTCAACTACAAGAGTTAGACAAACTGTAACTATTGATAAAACTGCATTTAATTTACCTAGAATAGATGAAAAAATAAGTGATATCACTCTTGGCAATGTTTATGGTGGTAACAATATTGGTGGTAAAACTGATAGTGTTAATATAATGATAAATGGCAAAAATCCTGGTTCTACCGTTGAAATTGGTAATATATATGGTGGTGGTTCTAAGACCGTTACTGGTACAAATAATAGTACTAATGTAAGAGTCGCCGTTAATGGAGGACATATAACGGGTAGTGTATTTGGTTCATCATTCGGTGATGTAAATGATGCCACGATGGAAACTCCTGCAACGATGTATTCGACGCCGTATGTCCTGATAACAGGTAACGCCACGATTGATGGTAGCGTCTTTGGTGGTGGTTATGCTAAAGACGCAAACGTAGGTGATGCTGATGTACCAACTTCAACGTATGTATATATTGATTCAGGTACTATTGGCGAAAATGTATATGGTGGTGGATATGGAGATATAATCTATGGATCTTCACATGTATATGTAGGATTACAAAATACTATAACTACACAAGTTAGAAATATATTTGGAGTAGGAAATAATAATTCTCCATTTAAAAATGTTACATTAGCAGGTAACAATAGTAATGCTACTGTTAATATTCATGGTACTGTATTTGGTGGATCTGAAACAGGTTCTAAAGATGCAGAATCATACGACTATAAAACTAAGTCAGTAATGCAAGGTATTGATATATATGTAACTGATATAAATAGAAAAGTCACAGTTACAATTGATAAATCAATCTTTGGCTCAGGTAATTATTCAAGTAGTGGTGGTACAAGTTATATCTACTTAACTAATTGGGGTACACGTAATAATCCAAAACGTATGGCTTCAATTCAAAGAGCAGATAATGTAATAATGAGTAATTCATCAATCTTATTATCTGGTGCAACTGACTCAACTAATAAATTCGATAAAGTTAAATATTCATTTAACAATATTAAGAATTTAAAACTTGGTAATAGTTCAACTATTTATTCAAGTGCACAAGCAAATATGTTACAAAATTTCTATTCATATAATGGAAATTGTCAAAATACTAATAGTGAAGGTGTAACAACAAATGGTACACTATCAACAGTAACTAAAAATGGAAATACAATTACTGTAGATGATGATGTTAAACAAGTTATAAGATCTGCTTCTGGTGGTAATAGATTATACTTATTAAATGGCAAAGGCTTAAATATCTTAACATCAGAAGAAATTGGAGATTCATTTGGTAATGTATATGGTATGACATTCGTTGGTGTATATGAAGATAATAATGGAACATTAACAAGAAATTATTTTGATACAAATTATGATTTTGATGCTCGTAGAACTGTTACAATAACTAATACAGACTATAGTGGTTATGTATTAGGTGGTAATAGAATTACTAACAATAATAATCAAGATTATACTGTTCATGGATTCTATACAAATACATTCTACTCAACTAATAATTCAAGTTCTGGAAGAGTATATTCAACAATTATTAATCCAACACCAGAAAATCAAGCGTATTATTATTGGAATATTGGTTCTCCATCAATTGCTATGGAAGTTAATTTAACAGCATCTAAATATTCATTAAGTGGTATGAAATCACTTGCAATGTATCAATTTAGTAATGCATTAAAAGTATCATTCGATGTAGTTGATTTTGATGCTTCTGCATTAAATGATGGTGTATCATTAATTGAACCATCATCAATTCCAACTATTGCATCATCTTCTGATGTTGCTGAATCTGTATTTGGTTTATCAATTGAAACAAGTGATTCAGGTTGGATTAATGAAGGTAATACAAACTTTTTAAAGACAGCAAATGTTAATGACAGTGATACATATGATGGAACAGTAAGATACGATACATCAGGATCTGAAAATATACCAAGATTCGTAATTAATTTTGAAAATTCAAGAAATATTAAACATGATATTGATTTAGGTACTGTAGTAATCACATTAAAAGCACATATGTTTCAAGAAAATGAAGTTGAGTCTACAACTACAACTATTAAAGTATATGTTAACTTAGATACTGCATATTATGATACAGATGATTATGAATCTTCTATGGCTCCTGGTAAATATTACAAGTCATTCTTATCATCAAAGACAAATATTACTCCAAACTCAACTTTCTCTACATATTTCAATATGTATGCAAGTGGAAATAATATTTATACTAAAGCAGAAGAGCAATATCCTGGTGCTACAATAGACCACGTATTATATACATCTTATGTTTTACCTGTTGGTACAAGAATTACTATGTTAGATATTTCAGATAATAGAGATCCTAAGTATTATTACTATGATGTAACTGGTTTAGAAGGCGATGCCTTAAAACCATCAATAGATAATAAATATACTGGTGATGAAGATACGTTCTATAGTTATCCACTTTCTTGGTTCAGAAGAATGGACTCAACAAGTGATAATAACTTATTCAATGAAATGGAAGCTAGAAGTAGATATTTAATTGCTGATAAAGATTCTGAAGGACACGATGTTACTTCAACAGTTGAACAATTCGTATTTATTGTAGATTTTAAAGATGTTACTACTCATAGTAGTGCACTTCCAATAACTAACGAAGAATTCTATTTAGCATTAAGAGCTACTGAAGCTGAAAATCAATATGTATTCTCTACACCAATATCTGAAACAATGGAGAAGATGAACTTCAGTTTATATGATGCAACTGATGCATCATTCGGACTAGATGTTACAGATTATCCAACATCAAGTGAAAGTATTTATGTAGATGATGTATTTGATTTCAGTGCTAATATTACTGTTAATGAAAAATCTATATCAGATGAACAATATGGTAATATAGCAGTAAGAAATACTAACTACTTCCAAGATAGACTTGGTTTAAGAATTGGTATGTTTAATATCACATATGATAACGAAGGTAATGAAATAGCTTCTCAAGTAGTAGGTGATGAACTTGCTGGTGCAGTATTCTACATTGGTGAAACTGGTTATGCTCCTGCATCAAATGGTTTAGTAAGATTAAAATTAGCAGACTATGTTGTTAATATTAATAAGACTATTACAGTAGACTTAAGAAATAGTAATATTAGATCTGGTTTATATGAATTTAGAGTTACTGCCTTTGCTTCTGCTGATGGTTTATTTGCTAAGCAAGGTGATACTATTACTAATAGTACTGATACATTCAGATTAAACTTAGTAAATGAAAAATATGGTTTAAATTCAGAAATAGCTGAAGAATCTGATACTATTATTTATAAGAATGGTAAGACAACTGGTGGAGAAGATACAGTTGATATCGATTTAAGTTACTTCGGTTCATATGTTGATCCATCAATTAAAGTATCATTAATGAGAAGAAGTTATTCTTCAATTAATAGTTATGATTATGAAGAAGCAGATATCAGTAAGGTATTTGACTTAAGTTCAACAACATTCAGTGATAACAGTAATTTAACTGCAACTGATTTATTTGATACTAGTACGATGACGATTAAATCTGATGCTTTAGTTGGTCATGGCGATAGTGGAGAAATGGGAACTTATCGTATATCATTTAAACTTCGTGATGATATTGAATTAAAAACAGGTACATATAGAATTATGTTTACTTTATACAATGGAAACCATGATGTTGGTGATGTATATACTTATATAATCATTAAGAATTAAGACACATAAATGTGTCTTTTTTCTATGTAAAAAATGTATTATTTTATATATTAATATGGTATAATTGTACTTAGAATAGGTGGTGTTTGCAATGAAGAAAAATGTAATCATTATAAGTGCAGTTTTCCTTATTCTTTTTGTATGCCTTACTATTCAAAATACTTTAGCTAAATATTCAAGTGAAGCTTCTTTAAATGAAAATTTAAAAGTAGCTGATTGGTTAGTAAAAGTAAATGATACAGATATTACAACTAAAGATGAATCAAACAATGTTAAAAACTATAATATCGATGATATTGAATGGATTAACTTATCTGATTCACCATATGTAGTAGATGTAGAAGAAGGATATATAGCTCCTGGTAAAATGGGATCATTTACTATTACGTTAGATGTAAGTGGTTGTAAGACTGCTGTTGATTATGAAGTATTTATGGATTTTGAAAATGTTAAAAATTATATACATGATTTAACTGGTTTGGATTTTGATGGTGATGAATCAAATTTAAGATTAGTTGGTGTATACAAAGTTGTTGGTTCAACTTCAACATTGTTAACATCTGTTGATGGTAAATTTACTGGTTCAGTATTATTAAATGAATTAAATACACCGGTTAAGTTAAGAGCTGATATTATTTGGGAATTTGGATCTGGTGATCAAAATTCAGTAAGTAGTATTCTTGATACATTACTTGGATCTAGTACAGATAATCAATTAAATGTTCCAGTTACTGTAACAGCTAAACAAAAGATTGGAGCATAATTATGATGAAGAGAATAAGTAAAGTATTTAAAATTGTACTTCGAGTTCTTGCGGGTATAGTTGGTGTTATCTTATTACTATCATTAGATGCTTGGATGCAAGTTAATCTATTTAGAAAAGATTATGCTTCTTTATTTGGATACTCAATATTTAATGTAGTAACAGGTTCGATGTCTGGAACAATTGAAATAAATGACTATGTTGTTGTAAAGAATACACAAGATGTTAAGATAGGTGATATAGTTACATTCATGAGTGAAGGAGAACTTATTACACATAGATTAGTTATTGCTAATGGTGACACTTTTGTTACTAGAGGTGATGCAAATACAGCAGATGACTTTTCAATATCAAGAGGTGATATTGTTGGTAAAGTAGTATTAGTAATACCTAAAGCAGGGATTTGGAAAAATGTTATTTCAGAACCTAAAGTATTAGTTGCTATTTTTATAACATTATTGTTATTTACTTTAGTATTTAGTACTGAAGAAAGAAAATATAAAACTACAACTTATAAAGGTGATTTAAGTGCATTAAAGTCTTCTAATAAAAAGACTAAAAAAGTATTGAGAACAATGAAGATTGGATTCTTATTTAAGAAACAACAAGAAATGGAACAAATGAAGAGAGAACAAGAAATTGTTCAAAAAACTAGATCTTCTTTAAAAGAAAATGCAAATACTGAAAGTGATTCTTCAAATGTACAACAAAAGAAAATAAAAGCGAATTTGGAGGCACTTAAGAAATGAAAAAAATTAATTTAAAGAAAATAAAATTTCCTAAGCTTAAATTACCAAAGATAAAGAAGATTAAAAAGAATCCAAATGAGCCTTTGAAATATAAGCTTAATAAAGAAAAATTAAAACAAAGAATACCACTTGCAATTGGTATCTTACTAGTAATAATTACTTTGATAGTATTTCCAAATACTTTATCAAGATATGCTAGTAGTGGTAATTCAAATACAAGTATTAATATTGCATATTCTTTATTAGATGTAGTTAATCTTGATGGAGATACAATTGTTGATAATGTTGCATTACCAGTTGTAGAACCAGATGGTAACTTCCAAGAATATGTATTTGAAGTAAGAAATTACAAAGATGTAGTAGAAGCCGGTGGAACTACTACAAGAAAAAGAATAAATGTTAGAATGCAATATAATGTTGAAATATTAGTTACTACTAATTTACCAGTTACATATTATATTGAAGTTCAAACACATGATGGAAATATATATACATCATCAAGAGTAAACCCATATTTATCAACAGTATCTGGTGCTTGTAGTGATACAGCAGAAGATTCTATAAAGACTGGTTTATTCTGTGATGGTGATAATACATATTTCTATAAATTCAGTTATCCGTTAACAAATAGTTTGTTACAACAAACATATGGATCTGATATGGCAGATAGATATATAATTCATTACAGTTTAGCTGGAGATGCTAATACTGTTCAATATCAAGATATTATTGAATTATTAAGTATTAAAATCTATGCTCAACAATATGCTCAATCAGCATAATAAATAGAAAGGAATGTTAATATGAAAGTCATTCATAAAATTACTGATTTTACAAAATACGTATTTAAAAGAATTAAAAAACTAGATAATAAAACTAAATTAGTATTTATAGCATTAATGGTATTAATATTAATATTCCCAACAATAACATTGTCTAGATATATCTATAATGTTATTAAAGATAGATATTATTTATCTTCTAATTTCTATTTCAACTGTGAATTATTGACATCATACACAGGAGACTTAGATAGAGTTAATCATAATAATTTAAAGAACAGTTTCTCATATAGTTGGGATGGTTCTTCAAGTGGAATTGATAATACAATCGTATTGTATTCTACTAAACAAGGAAACTCATTAAAAACATCTGATACTGATATTCCTTATACATTTAACTTCTGTATAGTTGATGATAATTATAAATGTGTAACAACTGGAGACGGTCATTCAACTGACAATCTTGAAGTATCATTAGTAAAATCAAATCCTTCAGATGTTATCAATGCATCTAGTTATCAAAGAACTATTTATAAAGCTAATAATAGTGATAGTTTTAAGATTCATGTATCTAAGAAATTATCATCTAGTTTAGTATTTAATGATGGTGATAGAGTAACTATTAGAATATGGGCTGAAAGTACTTCACCATATGTTGAAAAATTAGCTGGTTATATTACATATATTATAAAAAAGACAGATGTATCTTATGAAATATCTGACGAAGAATATAGTTTATATGCAACATTAAGATTATCTAACTCACGTGATAGTGGAGATAACGAAAAAGCAAATATTACATTTGATCCTAAATATGTAAGATTAGATATGACTAATCAATATTACTTAGAGTGTGTTCAAAGTGATTCTTGTACTGTAACAACTGCACAATATTATAAGTTAAATGAAGATGTAAAAGTTGGAGCAACTACTTATAAAAAAGATGCATTATTTACTCCAACTGAGATATCTAGTTTGGGTATAAGTACAAGTAAATGTTCATTATATGATTATGTAACAGGATTTAGTGTTAATATTGAACCACTTTATAGTGTTTCTATTAACTTCTATAAAGATCAAGTACATGATAATTATTCATATAATGGTGTTGGAAATGATGATAATTTACCAATACATGTAGAATTCATAAATAGTTAGGGTTGGCAAAATGAGAACTAATAGACGTGAAAGAGTTAGACTTGAAAAGAAAAAGAATAAAGCTATAGTAATTGCTGAAATTGTTTTAGTTATATTTGTATCTTTATTTCTTTTAACTGTCTTAATTCAAAGATTTAGTAATAATAAAGTTTCCATTGGTGGTATTAGATTATTTACTGTATTATCTGAATCAATGGAGCCTGTATATAAAGTATGGGATATAGTTATTGTTAATAAAGTAGAACCTTCAAAGATTAAAATAGGTGATGATGTTACTTATAAAGGTCTTGAAGGTGATGTTAAAGGTAAGGTCGTAACCCACAGGGTAGAAAAAATAAATTACGATGAAGGATCTAAAAAATATAAATATATTACTCAAGGTATTAACAACGTTGGACAAGACCCTGAGATTAGTGAAGATCAAATATTTGGTAAAGTAGTTTATAAAACAACTTTATTAAGTGCATTTAGTAAAGCAAGTAGAAATACTATTATATTTGTATTATTTGTATTTATTCCACTTGCTATATATATTGCTATAGAAATGGTAAATATTGTATTAGATAGAAATGATACAAGAAGATATAGATAAATAGAAAGGAGTAGTTATTATGGGAAGAAGAAGTTTAAGAACTAGGGAAAATGTTGTTAATCATTCTAGAAAATTAACTATCATTCCACTTATATTTTCAGTTATATTTTTAGTAACTGGAACATATGCATGGTTTACTTATTTTAGTGATGTTGATATTAATTTAACTGGTCACGTAGTAAGTTGGAAAATTAACTTTGATGAAGATGCTAATTTAACTGAAACAGTTATGGAATTTAATCAAATATATCCAGGTATGAATGAAAAAGAAACAGCTGAAACTCTTAATAAATTCTTATCAATAGAAAATCAAGGTGAAACAAAAGCAAAAGTTACTTATTATGTTAAATCTATTGAAATACTAGGTGAAACTTATACTTTAGGTGAATATATAGAAACACCTGTAACAGCTACTACTTTTAATTCATTAATTGGTGATTTATATACATTTGATAGTACATCAGGAACATATATTGTTGTTGCTCCATCAGCTACATATAATGCTTCAACAACATATTATTCTTTATTAGATCAAACTAATATGTCTAATATATTAGCTACTAAATATCCATTTAAATTTAACTTTGGATTTGTAAGTGCAGAAAATGATGTAACAACAGCTGCTGTACCTGAAATGATTATTTCTAAGTTTGGTGAAACAGGAAATGCTACAAACTTTAGAGCTAATATTTCTTGGCCATATGAAACTTATATTAGAGTTGATAACTCTGATGATTTCAACGATCATTTAGATTATTATACTAAATCAGGATCAACATATACTAAAGCAACTGTTGGACCTACAACATTTGATTCTTTAAAGAGTACATTATATTACGCTAATGATATAGAAGATACTTACTGGGGTAATAAAGCTGCTGAATATTATCAAGAACAAAGTGGTAGTTATTCAGCTGAAGATATTGTAAGTGTTAAATTAGTTGTAGTTGTACATGCTGAAGAATACTTAGGTGAATAGTAATGAATAAAAAGAAAAATATATTTGCTATAATTGGTTTTACTTTGTCTATAATAAGTGGACCGATTATAGCTTTAATTTTATCTATAGTTGGATATAATAAATCTAAAAAATATAAATCAGGTAAAGAATTATCAATAGCTGGTATTATAATTTCTGTTATTAAACTTATAATATGTATTATATGTATATTAATATTTGTATTATCATTAGGTAAAAGTTTAAATGATAGTAACATAGAATATAAATGTAGTCATTCATACGGATGTGAAAAAACTATATTTGGAAATTTTATATGTGCTTATAAAGATATAGATGGTATATCTGAAGATATTATATGTAGAAATAATATGTTAACTAATAGTGTTGTTAATATATATGTATTTCATACAAATACATGTCCACATTGCAGAGATTTATTAGATTTTTTTGAAGACTTAAAAATGGATAATGATTATAATTATAAATTTGAATTAAAATTATATGAAGTATCTGAAGATGTTAATAATAAAAGAAAAATGATGAAAGCATCTGAGTATTTTGATATTAACTATGATGAACTTGGTGTTCCTTTTTATGTAATAGGTAATAAATATAGAACAGGATTTAAAAATCCTAGCTTATCTACTGAAGAAGAAAAAAAGCATCAAGAAGATGCTATTAAAGAATTAATAGATGATGCATATTATTATGGATATAATGATATAAATGATTATTTTAATAAATAAAAAGAACTTCGATTGAAGTTCTTTTTTTATGCATGACTTGATATTTGTACGAATTTTAATTTAATAGTTATTTTACCATCATTATTTGTTTCAGGTGTAGTTTTAGATGCGTTGTAACCAACTTCAGTATCAGCATCATCGTCCATTTCTTCACCATCACCATCGTACCATTCAACATAAACTCTAATACAATATTTTGTTTGACTCATTCCTTTATACCAATAACCGTTTATATTTGCTTGAGTACCTGTAATCTCTTGATCTTTAGTTGTATCAACGATTGGGTTTTCATTATTATCAACATCATATATACCAACTTTAGTGATTTTTAAATCGCTTAAGTTTGAATTATCTGCTTTTGCAACTGTTGTTATATAGTTATAATCAACATCAACATAAGTATTATCTACCATAATATCGAAATAGGCTTGGCTACCTGGTGCTAAGAAACCATCTTTTGTATAATTACTTGCAATATAATTTGGATTTAATGTTGCAGATAATGTTTTAGATGATTTTATGTATTCACCATTTACCAAAATATCCCATTTGGCTAGGTTAACATCCGTTGTTTTATCATTAGCTGTTACATATTTAGCATAAGTACTTTTTACCATGTTAAATGAGAACACCAATGAAATAAAAGCTAGTATTAAAATACAAAATTTCTTTTTACTCATACTAAATAGACCCTTCCATAATATCCTATTATTATAATAAATTATATTATCAAGTATTTACAAGACTAAAAGTGTAATGTTTACACATGACAACGTGGATTTTTACAATAAATATAATGCTTTATAAAAAGTCTTATGGTATACTAATTATAATAGTGATAATAAGGAGGATTGTTATGCATAACCGTAGAAATATACGTGGTAGACAAAACAATAGCGCTCGAAGAAAGCGACTATTCTCCGTATTTTTACTAATATTATCTATTGTTGCATTAAGTGGGGGAACATATGCATGGTTTTCTAACAATGATTCAGTAACTGCAACAGGTTTTGAATTAGGTGTTACACCAAGTAACTCATTAGAGCTGTCTGCAGATGCTACACCAGATAGTTGGAAAAAAAATATAACATTAGATGATATCATTAACGCAGATTATAGTTATGGAGTTCCTAGAAAAAACAGTTATCCATCAATGTATAAGCCAACTTCAACAATTGGTAATTTAGCAAATGGATATATTGATTTTTATTTAGGACATATTGCTAAGAATATCTTAGGTGGTTATATTATTTCAGCTAACAGTATTAGTGAAATTGATGGACCTGATGGATATTTGATGTCATATGATTTATACATAAGAACTGCTAAACCACAATTGCTACAAATTAATTTAACAAATTCGTCAGTTAAATATAAAAAGTTAGATACAGATAGAAATGTTACTCAAGGTATTGAAGATTCTATTAGATTAGCTTTTGTATACGAAGGATTTGAAAGTAATTTAAATGCAAGTGTTGCTGATATTCAAGGAATGAATACATCTGATCCTGATGATGTAAAAGTTTGGGAACCAAATGCAAATCATCATTATCAAAATGGTATAGATGCAGCTAAAGAGTTTTATGGTTTAACTATAACTGATAATCAAATACTTGATTATGAAGGAATTAAAGCAGCTATTCCTGAAAGTTTAAAGTTACAATTAGGAGTACCTAATGCAACTTATTTTGAATCTTTAGGAGAAAAATTAATAAGAAGTTCAAAAGATGCAAGCGGAACAGCTAATTTATTTCATATAGATAGTGGTATAACAAAAATTAGAATATATATGTGGATAGAAGGACAAGATGTTGATTGTGAAAATGAAGTATCTGGTACATCATTTGAAACAATCTTAAACTTTACTGCTACAGAAGGTTAGGAGATAGGATATGAAAAGAATTATAGGAAATATTATAACAGTTATATTAGTAATAATTATTTTATTCATGAGTGTATTATTACTAAGTCACAACGATCACCAAGTATCACAATTTGGTAATAAAACATTATTAATAGTTGATGAAGATATGCTTGATTATAAAAGTGGCTCTTTATTAATTGTTACAAAGAAAGAAGCTAAAAATATTCAACCAGGTGATTATATATTCTATTATGATGTTAATAATAAAACTAAAACAGTTTTAGGATTAGTAAATGATATATATGATGTTGATTTTGGTCAATATTCATTCACAGTTAACAATGATATTATTGTTGATGAAACAAGTATTATTGGTAGAGCTAATGATACTAAGGAATACAAGGGATGGGGTAATATTTTATCTGTATTAGAATCTAAATATGGAAATTTATTCTTAGTAGTATTACCAGCATTCTTATTATTCATATATGAATTGATTAATTTTATTGTAGAAGCAAGGAGCAGAAAAAATGGGTAAGGTAAATGAAAGTTTAATAGAAGAAGTTAAAAATGCTTCAATTAAAGATGCATTTGAAATTTATAGTAAATTATTTGAAACAATTAAATCTACAGAAGCTAACATTGTTGAAGTAAATCCTGAAGATTTAAAGCCAAAAAGAACTAAGAGAGGAAGTAAAAATAAGAAATGACAACAATTACTAGTATTGAAAAACTAAGCAAATATTTAGATAAGATTGTTAAAGAACTTCCTAAACTTAGAAGTGATGTTGCTTCAGAACAAGTTACATATAATCAAAAAATGGAAGATTATTTAACTGAATTAAGAAATTATGAAGAAGTTATCTATGAAATAGTTAAAGAAAAACTTGCTGTTATTACTCCATTTGATGAAAATCCTGCTGTAGCTGAGAAATATGAAGAATCAGAAAAATATAGATCAATTCTTAAATTAACTGGAAAAGATGAAGATTTCGAAGAAAGATTCGGATTTGATAGAACAGTATATGAAATAGGGCATGCTAAAGATGTTGATAGAGTTAATGAAGTATTAAAAGACTTTATTAATGATATGGAACGTATCGGAATAAAATTAGTAAGTAGTAATTTTAATTATTCTACTTTTACATTAAATTATATGGAATCATTCTTTAAAAATATGAATGATCCTAGATATCTATTAATAATGAAAAATGTATTTAACTCAATTTATTGGGAATGTCCATTATTATTAACACATTTAGAATTATGTGTTAAAAACTTAATTACTAATAATAAGAAAGTAATTATTAGACATATTAATACATTATTAGATCAAAGCTTAAAAGAAGTTGGATCTACAAGAGAAGATATTCATGAATTATATACTAAAACAAGAATTCAATTTGAAGATATGAGATTGTATGATCCATATAATCTATTAGATTATTTTGATAATAATAGACAAGAAACTAGAAAGTTCTATGTTGAAAGTGATGATTTTAAGAATGTATTAGCTTCTGTAATGGATCCTAATGAATATTTACATGCTTCAAGAGATGATAAAAAGTTCATCTTAAAGAGTATTAAAGAATTATACTATGATGTTTTAGAATATCAAAAAGTTGAAAAATTCAAAAAGTTATTTAAGTTCTTATCTGATATATATGATAACAGAGAAAACATTAAAGATAATTTAAAAGAAAAACAAAAAGAAATAGTTAAACTAGAAAAAGAAAAAGCTGGTTTAGATAGAAAAGTACATTTTCTAATTAGAAAGAGAAATAGATTTAGTATTATTAATAAAGATAGAATTAATGATATAAATGATAAAATTAAAGAATTAGAAGGAGAATTAGAAATTAAGATTGGCGAAATCAAGAAAAATCATGATGAATTAAATTTCGAATTCTTCCAAAACTCATTATGTAAGACATTTAATGCATCTACATCATTATTTGATGCATCAGTGTTCTTCTCAAAATTTTATGGATTGTTATATAATCAAGTATTTGCTGATAATATGATTGAAAGAGAAGAAGTAGAACCTAGAGTAGATGAATTTAGACATATTCAATATATGGCTAGATCAACTATTATGAAATCACTTCCTTTCAATGATACTAAAGCTGTTAAAGCCTTAATTGAAAAGAAATATAGTTTATATAATATGAATTTTGAATTACCTCCAATTGATGATGCTGATTTCTCTAAATTCCTTGATAATTTAGACACATTAGTTAAATTTGGAGCATTAGAAGAAAATGTTTTAGATATTGAAACATGTGATATGATTTTAAAATTCAAAGATTATGAAGAATTAAAGATTAAAAGAATAAGAGAAAACTTACAAAATACTGAAGAAATTTAGGTTAATAATATATCAAAAAGTTATTGTAAAAAAATCTCATTTTTGATAAAATAAAGTAGATAGTAGGTAGGGAGGCGCAAGATGAATAATCTAGTAGACTTTTATTTAGCATTTAAGGCTAGAACAGTTACTGATATAGTTGAATTGCTAGTTAATAAAAGATATCCAGATTTCAAATTAACAAGTAGCTTACAGGATGTTGTATATGACTATCTTAATGAAACATGTTTAAGCGCTGACTATTTAACTAGAAGTGCTCTTAAAGATATTACAGGTGTTAAGTTAGATCAAAATTCAAACTCACTTCTAAGAATCTTTGTTGAGTACGGAGCAGTATCAAGAGCTGAATTAAAATCAAATGCAAGCTTATTTGAAATCTATAAGTTTATAATTGATGCTGTTATTTTCTATACTTGTGTATGTGGAAGAGCAAATACAAGAGTAGAAGGTTATGTTAATTTTGATGATATCGAAAGAGAAACATTCAGAGATGTTTATTTAAATGATTCTCCAAATTTAAGAAAAGCTATTAAACATAATGAAGAAGATATAAGAGTTATCTTAATGGAAGATTTAAAAGCTAATGATGATTTCAATAATCAATTGTTTGATCCATCATTTAGAATCGATTATAAGGCATTAGGCGATAATTTATATCTAGGAGATGTTGTATATCATAACGACGATTTAAATAAATATGAACAACATGAAATAGATCATGTTAGAAAAGCTTATGATATTGATTTATTCTTAGCTGGTACTGAATTAATTACTCTAGATATGATTGAAAGAAATCTAGCAGGAGGAGCTATAAAGATACTTTATAAAGTTCCTGAATTTGTTCTAGATAAGAAAACATATTTAAATAATTTCTTGGATACTACTGGTATATTCTGCGTATCAAGTAATTTAATTCCTGTAATTAATTACTCATATACAATTAAAAATGACGATATTGTTGATCAATTTGCTCATGCAGAATATGAAGTTGGTATATATAAAGATAGTAAGTTACCTTCTAACTTCAATTTATTTGAAGCTAAATACTTACTACTTGAATTCGAAGGAGAAGACGAAGAATTCAGAACTGTAGTTAAAAGAGCACAAACCACTTCGGATGTTGTTATTGTTAACGAAATTCCAAAGAGAGATGCACTTGTACTACTTAAAGAAGGTATTAAGTACTTCGTAAAGGGTAGGTGATATAAGTGCCTAACTTAGAAGTAAAAGTTACTGCAAAGGATGTCAAAAGGAATAGAGTATTTTTTAAGTCAATAATTGTCATATTATTGTTCTTATTATTGCTTATTAGTATAACTTATGGTATTCTTTATATAGTAAATACTAATGGTAACTTCACAATCACGCTTGATAAGAATGCCTACGAAGAAGAAAAATTGGAAGTTAGTCCAAGGAAAGATTTCGAATTTACTACTCATAAGTTAGTTGTAGAGAATCTGGATTATATTGATAATATAACAGAAACTTGGATACCTGCTAATGTGGATACTGAAAAAGATGGTCCACATAATGGTAACAACTACATGGCTTATACATTCTATGTAAGAAATAAAAGCAATGATGTTCTTTCTTACTCAAGAGCAATTGAAATACTTGCTAAAGTTAAGAATGTTGATGATGCCGTTAGAGTAAAGGTATATTTGAATGGTGAATCAGTAGTATATGCTAAACGTACACCTGATACTAACGAACCTGAACCTGGTACTACACCATTTATCAGTGATAAGGTCGTTATGAGTGAGACTAGAGAAAACTTTCAACCAGGTGAAGTTGATAAATATACTATTGTAATATGGTTAGAAGGAAATGACCCAGAATGTATTAATGATATCATTGGTGGGGAATTAAAAATGCAAATGAACTTAGGTGAAAATACTAAGTCATATGAAAGGTGATTAATATGAGTGCTAGAAGAAAAAGAACTGTAATTAGATCTAGAAAAAATCAAGACGAAAATAATAGAAAGAGAAGACTGCTAGTAGCGTTCTTAATGTTAATACTAACAGGTGTAGCATTAACAACTGCAACATATGCATGGTTCTCTGCTAACGATGCAGTTGATACAACTGATATCGATTTAAAAGTTACAGCTGCAACAGGTATTTCTATTTCTGCAGATGCATTAAACTTTGGTAAAACAATTTCAATAAGTGATATTGTTGGATTTGCTAAAGAAGGATGTTCTACACAAGGTGATGATACAACTGTAGCAGATGCTGCTAAGAAGTGTAAATCTTCATTACAATATCCTGAAAAACTTAACCCAGTTTCAACAGTTGGTCCTGTTGGTGGTGGTGTTCCAAGATGGTATTTAGGAGCAATTGGTGATAAGAAATCAGCTGATAACAGTTATGTTGCTGAAATTACTGCAAGAGCTACAAGTGAAAACTATGTAACAAACTCAACTACTGGTAATACATTATCAAGTGGTGACTATATGGCATTTGACTTCTGGATTAGATCAGGTGCTGACGATGTTAAACTTGATATTGATAATGCAACAACTAATATTTCAGCTTTAGTTGATAGTGCTGGTACTCGTGACTTAGAATCAGGTATTAGAATCATGTTTGTAGATATGGGATTCACTACTGATACTTCTACATCAGAAAGACAATTAGTAGCTAAGAACTTAAACTCAGTAAATCCTGATAACTGGGTAATCTATAATCCATATCCAGACAAACATCATAGCAACTCAATGACAGATACATATAACACTACTGAAAGAGCTCAAGGATATTATGGTGTTAATAGAGCTCCAAACTTCTCATCAGATGCTTTAGATAGATATGATAAGAAAGGTAATGCAGATGGTGAAGGAACTTATATTCCATTTACATATAAGACATTAAAATCTCATGAAGGTGAAACATCTTACGATGAAATCTTTACATTAATCAATGAAGACTTTGCTCATTATGCAATAGCTCAAGATTCAGCTACAAGATCTACAGGAAATGCAATCTTAACTGTAAATGCTGGTATTACTAAGTTTAGATGTTATATTTGGTTAGAAGGACAAGATATCGACGTTGTAGATGATATTTCATTCTCAAGTGGTATCAAAGTTAACTTCGGATTCAAGACTACAAATTAATAGGTAATGAATATGATTAAGAAGGTATTAAAATTAATAGTTGATATTTTCTTAGTATTCGTAATTATAAGTGCTGGAATATATGCACTGATAACATTTACATCAAAGAAGGACGGTATTCCAAATATATTTGGGTACAGTCCTTTTTCTATAATTACTCCTTCAATGAAACCTATATTAAATGTTGGAGATATAGCTTTATGTAAAAAGATTGATGAGAATACTGAGTTAAATAAAGGCGATATAATTTCATTTAAAACAACTATTCAAGGAAAGAATGTAATAGTAACTCATAGAATTGAAAGTATTACTACTTTAGATGATAAGACAGTAGTTATATCTACCAAAGGAGATAATAATGATGCTTCTGATGCAAATACTATTACAAGAGATGATGTTGTTGCTAAATATTCCGGATATAAAATAGTAGCTTTAGGTTATTTAATAACATTTATATCTAATAAATATGTATTCTTATGTTTAGTTATTCTTCCACTTGCAATTCTATTCTTAATGGAATTTGTTGATTTGATTAAGGATTTAGTTCATAATGCTGAAATTAGTCAAAAAGAAGAGGAAGAGAAACAAAAACAAAAAGAAAAACAAAAAAAAGAGAATAATAAGAAAAAGAAAAATAAACAATAATTTGTTTATTTTTTTATGAAAAAAATTTGAAATTTATGTGAAATTTTCCTTTTTCTCTTTAATGATTTTTTGATTTGTGTTATTATATCTTGTTGTTAAGGAGTGTAGGAAGATGAAAAAAATATTAAGTAATTCGTATTTAAATATATTTTTTGTTTTAACTTTGTCTTTATTTACTGAAGAATTAATATTTAGAATTATAAGTGATTCTCATGTTTTTACATTTGGTACAGTTAGAATTTTGGTTGAAACTATTATTATTTCAAGTTTATTAACTTTTATTATTAATTTATTTAAACATTCTATAGCTAAAAAGATCGCTATGGGTATTATTATATTTGCGGGAGCTTTTTATACTTGCTTTCAATTAGGATTTAATAGCTTTATCGGTGTTTTTGCGTCTTTAAATGCATCAAGCCAATTAGATGAAGTAAGCGATTATGTTAAAGATTTCTTTTCTAGTTTTAAACCATTATACTTTCTAACTGTTATACCATTTGTTTTATTTATAATTGGACTATTTGTATTTAGAAAACATAAAGTTGAAAAATGTAAGATTTGGAAGACTGCAGTTGCTACTTTAGTAATTGAAGTATTAGGTGTTTCTTTTTATGCTGCATCTATTTTAGTTCCTGGTTTACAAAACAAATTACAATTAATATCTAATAAAGATTTATTTCTTACTGCTAGTAATCCAGCTATTACAGTTGATCAATATGGTACTTTTGGATTCTTATTTTTGGATTTAAAAGCATATTTATTCCCAACTGAATTAGAAATAGATGCTTCTGGTGAAGTTATTTCAAGAGATGAAGATTTATTAACAGCTGATAGTAGAGTAATAAATGATATTTTTTGGAAACAAGTAATTTCTGAAGAAACTAATCCAGCTTTAAAAGAAATTGATACTTATTTAATAAATCAAAATATAACTGATACAAATGATATGACAGGAATATTTAAAGATAAAAATGCTATATTTATTTTAGGAGAATCTGTAAATGATATTTTTTATGAATATCCAGAGTATTATCCTAATTTTGCTAAAATGTTAGAACATTCATATTTCTATGAAAATAATTATTCTCCTAGAAATTCATGTGCTACATTAAATAATGAATTCTCGGGAATGACTTCATTATATAGTATAGTTAATACATGTACTGCATCTACTTATAAAGAGAATGTATATCCATATTCTTTATTTAATTTATATAATAATGCTGGATATGTTACTTTCAGTGCACATGATTATACAGAAGCATATTATCCAAGACCTACTATTCATAGTAATATGGGAAGTGGAGAATATTATAATGTTCAAAAACTAGGAATAAGTTATTCTAATGAATATAAGAATTGGGCAAATGACGATGAATTCTTTGAAAGTGTATTAAAAATAATTGATAGTAAAACAACTTCAGGAGAACATTTCATGTCATGGTTAACAACTGTTTCATCACATCAACCATATGGATATGATTCTATTCAAGGTAATAGATATTATGATATGACTGAAGGAACAGGATTCCCAACTGATGTTAGAAGATATATGTCTAAGTTAAAAATTGTTGATAATGCTTTAGGTATTTTACTAGATGGTTTAGAAGAACGTGGAATATTAGAAGATACAGTTATAGTATTCTATGGAGATCATTATCCATATGGTATAAGTAAAGATAATTTAAATAAAGTTTTAAGTTATGATACTAATGAAGATATGAATGCTGAACAAGTACCATTCATAATATATAATCCTTCTATTAATGGTGAGAAGAAGCAAGAATATACAACATATGTAAACGTATTACCAACACTTGCAAATATGTTTGGATTAGATTATGATCCAAGATATTATGTAGGTGAGGATTTATTCAGTGATGATTATCAATCTATAGTAGTATTTGCAGATGGATCATGGAAGAATGAAATTGCATATTATAATGCTTCTAAGAATGATATTAAATACTACACTGAAAAAACATATACATCTGATGAAATAGCTGAAATAAATAAAAAAGTACAATCAAAGATATCTTATAGTAATAAGATAGTTAAGAATAATTACTTTAATGATTTAAATAATAAAATTACAGCAAAGAAAGATGTTTATGATGAATTAAGTAAGATAATGTGTTTAAATATAGATATAGATAATTATTTAAAAGAAAATGATGTAACAGAATAGGTGGATAATATGGTATTAGTAAATTGGTTAAAAGAAAATTATAAAGGTATTTTAGTTGGAGCTATAGCAGTAGGTTTAATTGCTGGTATTGCATGGCCTAAGAGAGAAGCTAAATTACAAGATGGACAAGAAGTAGCAGCTGAAACAAGCGTTAAAAAATATACTGCTGAATTCTTATATGAATCATTGAAAGAAAAAAATGGTTTGACTGTATTATTACAAAATATTGATAAAGATATTATAAAAGAAAAATATGGATCTTCTTTAGATGCTGAAGCTAAAGAATCAGCTACAACTGAAGCTGAAAATTATATTAATCAATATAAATTATATTATCAAATGGATGAAGAAACTTTCTTAGCAAAGAATGGATTTAAAACTAAAGATGAATTTATTGAAAGTTTAGTTGTTTCTTATAAATTAGATTATTATGTTACTGAGTATATCTCTAAAAATCTTACTGATGAAGAATTAAAATCATACTATGATTCAAATGTATTTGGTGATAAAAAGATTACTTTAATTTCTTCAACTACAAATGAAGCGGATGTTAAGAAAGCTCAAAAAGAATTAAAAAGTGGAACATCATTAGATAAAGTAAAAAGTAAATATAAAGACTTGGTTTATAATGACTTATTAGTGACATTTGATATATCATCAAGTTTTGCTGAAGTTATTACTAATACAATTAAAAATATGGATAGTAAAACTGTAAGTGAAGTATTAAAAGATGATACATATGGTAATTTAGCTATATATGTAAGTTCATCTAAAGATAAACCTGCATATGAATCAGTTGTTGATAGCATTAAAAAGAGCATTGCTCAAACTAAACAAAGTGAAGATGATACACTTTATTACAAAGCAATGATTGAATTAAGAAATGAATATGGAATTAAATTCTATGATTCAAAATATGAAGAGTATTATAAAAACTTTAACAAGCAATATGCTGGTCAATAAAAGAGTATAATTATACTCTTTTTTTTGTTATAATTTTTATGGGTGATTATTATGATAAAAAAGAAATCAGATAGTTATGTTGAATTAGAAAATAGAAAATTAATATATAAAAAGAAAACAATTAATCCTATTATTTTATTTTGGAATTGGGGTTGGAATATTTATTATGATAATCCTGAATTATGGAATTATTTAATAGTAGGCGGTTTAACTACTGTTGTTGGAGTAGGCTCTAAATTTCTTTTATTAAAGTCAGTATTTGATCAAACAAATGGATTAGAATTACAATTAGCTGAATTAACTGCATGGATAATAGCAGTACTATTTGCTTATGTAACTAATAGAATATTTGTTTTTAAATCACATTCTAAAAATATTATAAAAGAATTTATTAGCTTTGTAAGTGGTAGAGTAGTTACTCAAATTATTCAAATGTTAATAATGTTTATATTTGTAACGTTATTAGCTTTAAATTCAGATGGATGGGTATTATTGTTCTCTATTATTTGCCAAATTATGCAAATTGTTTTAAATTATGTAATAAGTAAATTATTTATATTTAAAAAGGGGGCTTAATATGAATAAAATAAAATCATTTATTTTATCTATTATTACAAGTATAGCCTTATGGTCTAGTTATAATATATTAGATGATCTTAAACATTTTAAGTTTTATACTTTATATAATTCTAATATGTTATTACTTGGCTTAATATGTGTTTTATTTATATATTTATATAATAAGAATAAAGATATAAAAGTTGATAAATCTAAAATAATTGCATCTATAATATTTGCAGTTTTTATGATTATAGGTGAAGTATGTAATACTTATGGAGATATAGCTGTAGCTTTTAATCATTATTTAAATATTATATATACTATTATTAAATTTATAGGCTATTTTAATGCATTTAAGCTTATGTTTATATATTTAGATAAAGTTATACCAAAGTTAGATAATAATCCTTTAAAACCTAAAAAAAGTATATTTAAATGGTATATAGATAAGCTAACTAAATATCCATTTAAAACATCATTTGTAACTTTATTAATATTATTTAGTATATATATGATAGCTTTTTATCCATTAGTGTTATCTCCTGATCCAAGAGATCAAATATATATGTTCTTAGGTATACCTACTGAACATAATGAATGGGTAATAATGAGAAATCCAAATGTATTAATTACTAATCATCATCCTATATTACAAACATATTTAATAGGTGGTTGTTTAAGTATTGGAAGATATTTTGGAAATGATAATTTTGGATTATTTATATATACAATAATTCAAACACTTATATATGCAAGTATATTAGCTTATACAATTAAATTTATGAAAGATCATAAAATAAGTAATAAATATTATTTTATTGTATTATTAATATATTTGTTAGTTCCTATGTATGCATTCTTTACTGTAAGTGCAGTTAAAGATACATTGTATACAGGATTTACTATTTTATTTGTTTTATGGTTATATGATATAGTTGAAAACTATATGGATAAAAAGATAAATATAAAATATTTAATATATGTTTTCTTTGTAATGTTATTAATGTGTTTATTTAGAAATAATGGTATTTATTTATGTTTATTAACTTTACCAATTTTATTAATTATTAATAAATGTAATAGAGTAAAAATATTATTGTTAATATTAACATTATTTGGAAGTATGCAAGTATTTAATAAAGTAATTATTCCAGCTTTAGGAGTAAGTGATGGTAGTATAAGAGAAGCCTTATCTATACCATTTCAACAAACTGCTAGATTAGTTAAATATAATGAATCTATTATAGAAGAATCAGATAAAAAAATAATAGATAAAGTATTAGTATATGAAACATTAGGAGATAGATATGATCCTAATTTATCTGATCCAGTTAAAAATAAGTTCAGTCCTAATGCTACAAAAGAAGATTTATTTAATTATTTAAAAGTATGGTTTAAATATTTACTTAAAGATCCTTTATGTTATATAAATGCAACATTAGATAATACATTTGGATTTATTTATCCAAATGTACATAGATGGTATTTATATTATGATTATTGGGATGATTTAGTAGATCCAAATATAGTAGATTATCATTTTAATGATAGTACTTGGTGGTTAAGAGTTCCTCTTACTAACTATGGAGAAACATTCCCATTTATTCCATTAGTTGGATTACTATCAAATATAGGTGCTAGTTGTTGGATGGTTATTATATTAAACGTTTATTTAGTGAATAAGAAGACTAAGAAATATATTTTAGTTTTAATACCACTTTATTTATCTATATTAATTTGTATTGCAGGTCCTGCAAATGCATACTTTAGGTATGTTATGCCTTATATGTTTGCATTACCAGTTCTTACATGTTTATTTATAAATAAAGTTAAGGAGGTTAACTATGAAAAAAAGTAAAATAGCTGTTTTAATACCATGTTATAATGAATCAGCAACTATAGAAAAAGTAGTTAAAGATTATAAAAAAGCATTACCAGATGCTGATATATATGTATATGATAATAACTCTAAAGATCATACTGATGAAATAGCTAAAAAGGCAGGAGCTATTGTTAAATATGAATATAGACAAGGAAAAGGTAATGTTATTAGATCTATGTTTAGAGATATAGATGCTGATTGTTATTTAATGATAGATGGAGATGATACATATCCTGCTGAAAATTCAAAAGAGATGTGTGATTTAGTATTATCAGGAAAAGCTGATATGGTAATAGGTGATAGATTATCATCTACATATTTTAAAGAAAATAAAAGACCATTTCATAACTTTGGAAATGTCTTAGTTAGAAAATTAATCAATTTCTTCTTTAAGAATAATATTAAAGATATCATGACAGGTTATAGAGCATTCTCATATGAGTTTGTAAAAGGATTCCCAGTTCTATCAAAAGGATTTGAAATAGAAACTGAGATGACTATTCATGCTGTAGATAAGAATTTTAAATTAGTTGAAATACCAGTAGAGTATAGAGATAGACCAGCTGGATCTCATAGTAAATTAAATACATTCTCAGATGGATATAAAGTGCTTAGAACAATAGCTACTTTATTTAAAGAATATAAACCAGTTTTATTCTTTAATATAATAGCTTTAATCTTCTTCTTATTAGGCTTTGTAATTTCATTACCAGCATTCATTGGATATTTCCAAACTGGATTAGTTGAAAAGTTTCCAAGCTTAATAGTAGGTGGATTCTTAGCATTAGCTTCAATGTTATCTGTAAGTACAGGAATGATACTTGGGGTAATAGCAAAGAAACATAAACAATTATATGAATTGTATATGAATACAATTTATAGCAATAAAAAAAGAGACTAAATAGTCTCTTTTATTTTTTATATTGTTTTTGCTAGTACTGGTCCTTCAACTTGAGGAGCAGTAACTACAGGTTGTTCCATCATAGGAGCCTCTGGCATAACAGGAGCAACTTCAGGAGTAGCAACTACTTCAGGGGCAACTGGTGCTTCAACTTGAACAGGTTGTTCAACAACAGGAGCCTCTGGCATAACAGGAGCAACTTCAGGAGCAGCAACTACTTCAGGAGCAGCAACTACTTCAGGAGCAACAGGTGCTTCAACTTGAACAGGTTGTTCCATCATAGGAGCTTCTGGCATAACAGGTGCAACTTCAGGAGCAGCAAGTACTTCAGGAGCAACAGGAGCTTCAACTTGAACAGGTTGTTCAACAACAGGAGCTTCTGGCATAACAGGTGCAACTTCAGGAGCAGCAAGTACTTCAGGAGCAACAGGTGCTTCAACTTGAACAGGTTGTTCCATTATAGGAGCTTCTGGCATAACAGGAGCAACTTCAGGAGCAGCAACTACTTCAGGAGCAACAGGTGCTTCAGGAGCAACAGGTGCTTCAGCTTGAACAGGTTGTTCAGCAACTGGTGTTTCTTCAACTGGAGTAACATCTGGTTGTGCTTCTAATGTATTTAATATATTATCTATAGCATTTATATCAACTTCTTGTGTAGGAAGTTCTTGTGGAATAACTTCAGTAGTATCTAATAATCCATCTGCAGCTATCATATCGTTAACTAAATCTTGTGGAATAGGTTGAATTTCAGGTTCAGAATCTAATGAATTAATAATTTCTTGTGTATCTACTTGATCTAATTCGTTTACTGGTTCTTCAGTAGTAACTTCATGAGCTACTTCTTCTGTGGTTTCTGCAACTACTTCAGGAGCAACCATTTCTTCTTGAGCAGGTTGTTCAACAACAGGAGCTTCTTCAACTGGAGTAGTATCTACTGTTGGATTTTCTTCAGTAACAACTTCAGTAGGAACTTCTTGAACTTCTTCAACAACTTCATCTTTTGAAGCTTCTTGATGAGCAGCAGCTGCAATAATTTCAATTGAATCTTCTTTATTTGATTCTTTAATAAATTCTTCTAAATCTAAATCAGCTGTTTTATTAATTTCATCAATTGATTCTTTAAACATATTTAATGTAGATTCATCTAAATCATGTACAAGATTTCTTTCATAAAATTCTAAATCATTTCTATACATTTCATTTTGATTCTTGATAATTGGATATTTTCCTTTAGCTTCCTTAAATGCTTTATCTTCTAATTTATTTAATTTTTCTCGTGTGCTATTTATATATTCTTGTAATTCTTCTTTTGTCATATTTATAGCCTCCTACCTTAATATAATAATTATATCATTAAATGGTAATATATTTATATATTTTTTATATAAATGTGTCGCTTTTTGACATTGTATTAATGAACTTTTTAAAATTTAAATTACATAAATCAAAAAAATGATGTTATAATTAAATTGTGAGACATTGTAGGAGGTAATGCATTATGGCAAAACATACTAATATATATGTTGATAAAGATATAAAAATTTTAGAATTAGAATCAGATGTAGTTAAAGTATTAAAAGACAATAATGTTAAAACCGTAGGTGATGTTTGGGTTTTAAATAGAAAAAAATTAAAAGCTTTAGGATTAAAGGATTCAGATATAAAACAAGTAATTATTAAATTACAATTATTAGGATTAGATCTTAATAAGAGAATGTATTCATAAGAAGGTTTTGAACCTTCTTTTATTTATTTTTAAATAAAAAAATGCTATACTAAAAATAGTAAGGATGATGGATATGGTTAATAATGATGTTATTAATAATATTAGAAGAAACATAAAAATGTCTTTCAATAAAAAGATATTTGATTTTTTCATGAATAAATATCTTAGCCAAGATATGAATACATATTCATCAAATGAAGGAGAAAAAATATTTGATTTTATTAGATTAAATAGTGAGAATTCATCTCCTTTAAATCAAAATGATTATAAAGAATTAATAATGATTTTAATTAATAGATCAATTACAGAAGCTCAAAAAAATGGAGTTCAAATAACTACAAATGAATTAACTGCAAAATTGTTAACTGGTTTAAAGAAAAGAGAAGGTAGATTAACATTTGACTCAGAAGATTTATTTGGTAATAAAATTGATGGAGATAAAAATATATTCTTCTATATTGATATAGATGGAGAAAATATTGTAGGAATGGTTAAAGATATTATTTCTCAAATGGATGAAAAGGGAATTGCATATGATATAACTATTCCAAATGCAGATGAAATGTTAAAAGGTCATACTGATGCAATTATAATTGCTGCAAGTCCTGAAAGTTTCATGTCTACAGTAGAAGCTTTAGAAAATATCTCTCAAGATAAAAAAGATAAAGTTAAAGATAATGACTATGCTAAAGATAATTGGTATGGAATTAATACAGTTGTTAATAATGTTCCTGCTGATGTATTAATTGGTAAATTATTCATTCAAGGAATGAATGAAATAATTAAAGAAGAAGCTGTTAATTATTCTTATGTTGATATAGAAGGTAAATCTATATCTGAATTTATTGAAAGTGAAACTAACAAAGATAAGGTTAGAAAACTAGCATATGAATCATTAATGGAAATTGATAATAGCATAAGTGATAAAGTATTTAATAGAGTTTTAGAATTGATTGATTCTAAAGGATTAAATATTAATAATATGTATATGTATGATATCATCAATGATGAATTAGATAAACAATATGGAAAAATTGATGCATTCAAAGAAGAAATTGTAGTTGAAGATTCTAAAGAAGAAGTAGAGTCAAAAGATACAATTACTGAATTAACATTAGAAGAAAAACAATCAATGACAAAAGCTATTGATGAAACTCAAGAAACTCTTGAAAGAGAAAATAAGTATTTAGGATTACTTGATGGAGTAGAAGGTTGGAAATTTGATAGTCTTGTAAAAGATGAAACTGGAAATGATATAACATTATTAGATTTCTTAGATAAGAATAATACATTAGACAAAGTTCCATTTAATGCTGTTGTAACATTATTAGATACTACAACTGCAGATGGTGTAAGTGTATCTGGTAAAAAGTTTATAGCTAAATATGTTTTAGATAATTTAAAATTAATTCAAACAAATCCAGATTCTCAAAAAGGTTTAACTTTAGAAGAAATCATGGAAAAATATGTTGAAAAAGTAGAAGTTCCTGAAGTAGGTGTTATTTATCCAGAAGGATTAACAAGTCCAAATAAAAAGAAAGAAAGTTTCTTAGCAAAAATATTAAAAGGAAGATAGTTCTTATCTTCCTTTTTTTTATACATCAATATTTTTTTTATATAATTTGTGAGCGTTTGTAAAACATAAGATATTAACTGCTATAACGAATATAAAGAATATCATAATACATAATGTATTACTTGCCATTAGTAATGTATCAAATATAGCATGTACTAATGATGGTAATAGAATACTTATTAATGTATATAATATTTCTTGTGGTATCTTTTTTTGATTTGCATAGTATCTTACTATTCCTAAGAAATATCCCATTATAATTGCAAAGCATGCATGTGCAGGGATTGATATGATTGCTCTCATTATTGCAACAGCTAATGCTTCAGTACTTGTAAATATATATAAAACATCTTCTAAGAATGCAAATCCTAATGCTGCAAATACAGCATATATTATCATGTCATATGCTTTATCAAAAGCTTTATTATTAAAACCTACAGAATAACAACAAATCCATTTAACTGTTTCTTCTATAAATGCTATTCCGAAGAATACGTGTATTAGTAGTAACATAAATTCATTTGGTTCTTCTTCAAATATAGATGCAAAAAATAATTCTCCTAATACAGCTGGAACACATGAAAAACATCCTAATATAAATAATAATGCTAACATCCATCCAGGTTCTGAATTATGAGCTTTATTTGATATAAACCATCCAATTAATGCTACAGGTATAATTGCTAAAGCCATATAAACTGGAAATAAATATATATTCATAATATTCACCATATTAAGTATATCAAACAATTAATAGAATATTTTTTTATACATAAAAAAAACAATGTTGTTTACATTGTTTTTATTCAAACCAGATATAATCTCCATCTTGGATCTTTGTATATACTTCTTTTTCACCATGTTCATTTAATTGAATACCATGTCCTTCTTTACTATAAGAAGAATCATAATAGAATACTTTGTTAGAAGTATTTATTTTCATATATATATCTAATTTATCTGTATTAGAAGCCATTACTTTGTCTTTTAATTCATTTGTAAATTTAATTTTATATAATGCACTTCCAATTGGTTTAGCTTCTTTATATGTAGTACCATTTCTATTAGCTGTATCTTGTAATAGTTCATTGAATACAGGAACATAATTATCATATGTATTAATATCTTCTCCTGTTTCTGTTTGAGTACCAATTATATCATTTTCATTTAATACAGTTACATCATCACCAGATAGGTTAATTGATGGAACATTAGATGAAATAGTTAATCCTCCAACTAATACAATGAAGTTTTGTTCAGTTATTGTTCCATTTATATATTTGGCATAACATTCTTCATTATTTGTATCTGGGAAAATTGTTTGATTATATAAATTAGGCGAAATATAAAATAAACTAATATAATTTGTTTTAAAATAAGTATCAGTTATAGTTTTAGTATTATTTAATAATCTTCTATAATCTCCACGAGAAGTAATTACATATCCTGCAGATAACTTTGGAATTAATCCGCCTTTAAGAGCATATTCTTCTATATTGCCTTCATATTTTTCATGGAAATAAGAATTACCTTTAATATTAGTATTGAAAGTAACTTTATTAGTAACATCATTTTTAGTTAATCTAACATCTCCAATTGTATTAATTTTACTCATGAAGAAGTTTTCAGCAACACTTAATATTTCTTCATTTTGATAATTGTCTTGGAATTCTTTTCTATTAGCGTCATAGTAAACTTCAATATTATCTTCAAAATAATATATTGAATTCTTAGAACAATTATTTAATGTATCATCATATGATACACATTTCCAACTATTAACTTTTTTATTAATTCCATATTTTTCTTTTAAATATTCTTTAGCTTCATTTGATTTGTTATCAAATGAAATAGAACATCCTGAAATAAATACTATTGTTAATAGGGATAATACAATTAATTTAATACCTTTGTTCATAGTATCACCTTAAAATTATTTTAACATAAATAAAGATATAGTATGTTATAATATGTTTAATTATTAGTAAAGGAAGTGTCTTATGGAAAAGAGTAGAGTTTATTATACAAAAGAAGTAACACCTGAAAAAGTTGTTGAAATGTTTAAACTTTTAAACAAAGAATTAATAGGAAATGTTGCAACAAAAGTACATTCAGGAGAAGAAGGAAATCAAAATTATTTGAAACCAGAATTTTGGAAACCAATTATTGAATATGTAAATGGTACAGTTGTAGAATGTAATACTGCTTATCCTGGAGAAAGAAACACAACTGAAAAACATTTAAAGACAATTGAAAAACATGGATGGAATAAATATTTTAAAGTTGATTTAATGGATGAAGAAGGTCCTGATTTTGAATTAGAAGTAGAAAATGGTAAACATTTAAAAGTCGATTTATTAGGTAAAGATATTACAAAATATGATTCTATGTTAGTGTTATCACATTTTAAAGGACATCCAATGGGTGGATATGGTGGAGCATTAAAACAATTATCAATTGGTTGTGCATCATCAGCTGGTAAAACTTTAATACATTCAGCTGGAACAAATACTGATCAATACACTTTATGGAACAATTTACCTGAGCAAGATGCATTCTTAGAATCTATGGCTGAAGCAGCATCTGCTGTTGTTAAATATTTTAAAGGTAATATGGCTTTCATCAATATTATGGCTAATATGTCTGTTGATTGTGATTGTGTTCATGAAGCTGAAGATCCATGTATGAAAGATATGGGTATATTAGTTTCTTTAGATCCAGTTGCTATTGATAGAGCATGTTTAGATATAGTTATTAATTCTGATGATCCTGGTAAAGAACATTTCTTAGAAAGAGTTAGAACAAGAAATGGAGAACATACTATAGATGTTGCTGAAGAACTAGGAGTAGGTAGTAAAGAATATGATTTAATTGAGATAGATTAATACTATCTCTTTTATTTTATGTTATTATATTAATAGGTGATAATATGAAATGCCCATATTGTAATAATGATATTTCAAATAAAAGTAAAGTTTGTGAAATATGTGGAGTAGAATTACCTAAAAAAATTAATAATGTAAATGATCCTAGTGATAAAACAATAAATATAGTATTAGCTGTATTTTTAATTATTGCTGGTTTAATAGCATTTGGATTTGGATTAGCTTTAACATTAGTTACTTTAGGTATTGTTATATCAGGTGTATATATGATAGTTGGCTTTTCTATTGTTGGAGTTGCATTAACATTATATGGATTATGCTATATATTAAATGCAGTTAGTTTATTTGCAGGTAATGATAAATTTGATGATGTAATTGAAAAACTTACATCTATATATTCATTTTTAATACCAATTGGTTTTTATACATTTTGGTTCTTATTCCTATTAACTGCTGATTATCAAATATTAACTAAACCAGAAGAAAATGGTGGAATACAAGTTTTCTTCTTTACTTGGATATTTTGGGCAATAGGAATATTTGGATTATATTCAAGTTTTAGAAAGAAGTAATATATGAAAAATAGAAATACAATTTTATTAATAATAGTATTAATAGCTGTGATGATATTATCTTTAGTTATGCTATCTATAGATAATAAAGATATAGAAGTATATCATAAGTCGTATAATCCTATAAGTGAATTAGGTGATTTTAATACATATTTAACTGATAATATAATTGAATTTAATAGTATTATTATTAATACATATTTAGATAATAATAAATTTGATAATATTGAATTATTAAATAATAAAAATAAGATATTATTTACTTTTAAAAATATTTTAAAAGATGAAAATAATTATAATAAATTCTTGGTATTAGATAATAAGAATTTTAATAATAGTGATAAGGATCCAACTAATAAAGATGTACTAGCATATATGTATTATTCTGATTTTAAAACATATTATGAAAATCTTTTTAATGAAGAATTAGATATTAAGGATAGAGATATATCAAAATATAATACTGACTTTGATAAAACTAATATATATGTTTATTATAAAAATAATAATACTAAATATAAAATAAAGAATATATTTGCAACTAATAATACAATAGATGATGATTATATTATTACTGCTGACATAAAAATAGAATTAAATGATGAATTAAAAAAGAAAGAAAATAAAGATAGTATAGAAGCAACTATTAAATACACTTATTTAGAAAATGATATTGTTAAATTAATTTCATTCAAAATAAAAAACATCTAAAATATAGATGTTTTTTTTAAGCTTAAAATTGTATCTTGTGTATTATTATCAGATGCTGATGGAACATATATTGGTTCATCATGTTTTAATGTATCTGATAAAGAATCTTGCATATATGAATATATATAAGCATAATAAATTATTCCATCCTCAGTTAAGTAATCAGATAAACTATGAATTACTTTTTCTAAAGATTCAGCATCCATATATTGATTAATATTTGATAGATATATACGATCATATTCTTTTGTTAATTGAGTATGTAGATTAGTAATATCAGTATTAATAAATTTAATAGATTTAGATGGTAATAATTCTTGTAATTTGTAATATGATTCTACATCCATATAACTATTTCTTTTTTTATACTTTGTCCATTCTACTGGAGGATAGAATAAATAAGTATATATTAAAGATTGTCTTGGATTTAATATAAAATGACTATATACATAATCCCAATAATCTCTAGTATCATGACCTAAATATTCTCTTATCTTCTCATATAATTCTTTAGACTTATATGAAAAGAATAATTTAAATTCTCCATAAGTTAAATGTTCAATAGCACATTTTTTTAATCTTAAGTAGTGTAATGTTAATTTATTAATATCAAATACATCTACTTGTGATGCTCCTTTATTAAAAGCATTTAGTACTTGGTCACCAGAACCTGCGACTGTTAAAATTGATTTTCCTTCAATATCTGTATAAGAGTCTGCAAGATTTTCAGTTGTAAATGGATAGAGTTTATCATACATAGTAAACTCTTGGTTGACCTTTCCTGTCATTAAATATGTTGTCTCGTTCATGTCGTCTATAATGCCCATAATTTTCCCCTCAACGATAGTATATTCTAACATACATTATAATATTTTTTCACAAAAAGTTCATATAAATTTCATTTTCTTTTCTCTAAATAATCTAATTTTTTTCACATTTGAATTGTATGATGTTCATGTCTTAAGGAGGAGACTATGGCAATAGAAGTATTTAGAAGAAAAGAAACAAAATACTTGATGACTAAAAAACAATATGAAGAATTATATGAATTAATAAAAGATCGTTTAGAGAAAGATAAATATTATAAAAGTAAAATATGTAATATTTATTTCGATACAGATAATTATGATCTTATTGTTAAATCATTAGAAAAACCTTTTTATAAAGAAAAGGTTAGATTAAGAAGTTATGATATTCCAGATCAAGATTCAATTGTATTCTTAGAAATAAAAAAGAAATATGAAGGTATAGTTGGAAAGAGAAGAATAGAAATGAGATTAAGAGATTTTTATTCTTATCTAGAATCTGGAGAATTAAAAAATGTAAGTAAACAAATAAGTAAAGAAATAGATTACTGTTTTAAATATTATAATTTAAAACCAAAGTTATTCTTAGCATATGATAGATTATCTTATTATGATAAAGATAATATAAATTTTAGAATAACTATTGATAAAAATATACGAAGTAGAGAAGATAATTTAAGATTAGAATTTGGTGATAAAGGTAAACTATATTTTGATGAAGAAATGTATATGATGGAAACAAAAGCATTAAATGCTTATCCAATTTGGTTTTCAAAAATATTATCAAAATTAAAAATATATCCTATATCATTTAGTAAATATGGAAACATATATCAAGATAAATTAAAGGAGAGTGATGTGTATGTTTAGTAGTATATTAGGAACAGAACTAACTGTAGCAAACTTCATAGTTTGTATGTGTGTATCTATTGTATTAGGTTTAATAGTTGCAATGGTACATATGTTAACAGTTAGATCAAATAAAAATTTTATTCAAACATTATGTATATTACCTGTGTTAGTAACAATGGTTATTTTATTAGTAAATGGTAATTTAGGTACAGGTGTTGCGGTAGCTGGAGCATTCAGTTTAGTTAGGTTTAGATCAATACCTGGTAATTCAAGAGAAATAATGGCTGTGTTCTTTGCAATGGCTATAGGTTTAGCAGTAGGTACAGGTTATATTGCATTTGGTTCATTATTTACTATTTTAGTTTCATTATTCTTATTTGTTCTAAGTAAGATTAGTTTTGGAGAAATGAAAAATACAGAAAAGAAATTAGTAATACTAATTCCTGAAGATTTAGATTATACAAATGTATTCGATAATATATTTGATAATTATTTAGATAGATTTAGTTTAGTGAAGTCTAAAACAACTAATATGGGATCATTATTTGAATTAACTTATATGGTTAAATTGAAACCCGAAATAAATGAAAAAGAATTTATGGATAAGATAAGAGTTAAAAATGGAAACTTAAAAGTATTATTATCTCATCCATTAGATGAAAGTGAGGCGTTATAAAAAAATGGAAAACACTAAAAGAATATTCTTAATAATTATAGGTGTTACATTGTTATCATTTATTTTATTAGGAATATTTGTGTACAATTATTTTAATAGTGAAAAAACAATAACAGCTTCAGGGGTTGAAGAAGTAGACTTTTCGTCATATACAGAAGAAACATTAGATGCAGCAGGAGCTAAAACATCAATTACATCTGGTGGTGTTTATACAATAAGTGATCAAACTATAGAAGGTTATATTTATATTAATACGACGGAAAACGTTAAATTAATATTAAATAATGTAACAATTATAAATACATCAGGACCTGCAATATATGTAGAGAATGTTGATAATTTATATATAGAATTACAAGGAGAAAATACAATTAATGCAAATGGTAGTGAAGAATTACACGCTGCTATTTATTCTAAGGATGATGTTAAAATTTTAGGAGATGGTACATTAAATATTACATCTGATTTAGATGGTATATTTGTAAATAATGATTTAGAAATAGAATCAGGAACAATTACAATTACATCAGGTGATGATGGTATAGTAGGTGATGATTCAATTTTAATTACAGGTGGAACAATAAATGTTTCGTCAGTAGGTGATTCAATTAAGTCTGATGGGATTATTACAATTGAATCAGGTAATTTAGATTTAACATCAGAAGATGATGGTATACATGCTGATGGCATGATTGAAATAAATAATGGAAAAATTATTATTAAAGCTCTTGAAGGTATAGAAGCTACTTATGTAAAAATTAATGGTGGAACAATTACTATATCTGCTTCAGACGATGGTATTAATGCAACAAATAAATCTACAGATTATTCTGTTAAAGTAGAAATAAATGGTGGAGATATAACAATTAATATGGGACAAGGTGATACGGATGGTATAGACTCGAATGGAGATTTAACAATTACAGGTGGAACAATTAATGTAACTGGACAATCTGCATTTGACTATGATGGTACTTTAACTCATACAGGTGGAACATTAATTATTAATGGAGAAGAAACAAATGAAATTACTAACCAATTCGGTGGAGGAATGAATAATATGGGTAGAGGAGGACAAATGCCAAATGATGGAAATACCCCACCATCAGATGGAAATGGTCCAAATCAAAATGGAGACACACCTCCAGAAAAACCTAGTGATGATAATAATCAAGGAAGGAGAACAGATAATCAAAGACAAAATTAAAAAGAAGCTTAATGCTTCTTTTTTTTATCTTCTTTTATTACCAATTACATCTTGTGGAAATTGATAAGGTGAATCATATGCTATTAAGTCTCCTAATTCAGGAGCTTCTTCTAATCTAGTTATAGCATATTGTTCATATCTTGTTACTGTAGTATCTCCTGATTTATGCATTGGTCTCATTTTTTCTCTTATATGTTCATCTAAATTTAAATTGTGCCAACATCCACATAAAGCTATAACAAAATCTTTTTTATTCATTACTGAATAATCAATTATATGTTGTGTTGCTTCACATGGTAATAATCCAACAACTAAATCAGCAGAAGGTAAATCAGTATATGATTCTATTGTTCTTTGAATTGGCTCTAGGTTATTTGGATTATTTTTAAATACCATATTTCTATCTACAACCATTACATGTTTAGCTTCTTTAGCAAGTTCTCTTCCTAATTGTGGAATATATCCTCCACATACATCTAATATAGTTATATCGGATAAATTAGGATGATTATGTTTTATAACATTTACAAAAGCTTTATACATATCAGATTCTTCTTTTAATAAATCATATTCTTTATAGAATTGAGCTATTTGAGAATCAACAACTCTTGTATCATATAATCCATTATCATATTCCATTTGATATTGTGCTCTAAACATATTTGGAATTTCATATGTTTCAAAGAATGTATTTAAATATTCTTTTAGCATTGTTTTTGCAACGTAATCTTTTAATACCATATATACCCCTCATTTATGGGAGTATATTATATATTATTATTTTTAATCATGCAAATTAAAAGGATAGGTAATTCCTATCCTGCAAACATTTGAACCCAATGTGTTTGACCATTTAATGTGACTTTACCAACGCCTAATCTAGTAAAATCTTTATCTACCATGTTTTTATGATGTCCTTCAGAATTGTACCATTGATTAAATGTGTGTTTAGCATTTGGATTATAACCAGCTATATTTTCACCAGCTGCATGAACAGCTATGCCTAAATCTTCAAGTACAGTAAAACATCTTGTACCATTAGGTCTAGTATGACTTATTTTACCTGACCATGCAATTTCTAATGCTCTTACTGTAGCAGCTAAACTTAAACTTGAATCAAGCGTAACTGGATCAGCACCTTCTGTAGCTCTAAGTTCATTTACATATCCAAGCATTTCTTGATATACACTTGTATTTGATGCAGATATAGAAGATGCTTCTGCTCTTAATTCAGCAGTTGTAGCATTGAAAGTAGAGTAGTCATAGCTACTTGATTTTTGAATTCTATTAATTAATTCTTTTGAATTGTTCTCATATATTTTATATGTATCTAAATATGTTATTATTTGAGTTACATGATATTTATCATCTTTTCTAACTACAGTTTCTTCGTTTATAATTCTTGTTGTTGTTTGTCTTGGTGGTTCGTTTGAATTCTTTGGAGTCATGACTGAAGGAGCAGTAGTAGTTGTTGTAGGTTTACTATTATCATTTATTGTAATATTGTTTATATTATCATCAACTGTTTGAGTAGTTGTGTTTTCTTCAATGACTGTAGTTTTTTCAGTTGTTTTAGTGAAGTCGGTTTGTATTTGAGTTGTAGTAGTTGTTTCTTCCTTAATATTCTTATTTTTATTATTGTTTAGTATAAATATCGTAGCGCCTGTACTTAATATAAGTATTGTTACAGTGCTAGCAATTGTTATAATTATTTTTTTAGTTATCATTTTTAATAATTAACTCAACAACTTTTTTATCAGCATCACACCAAGGTAGTGTATTTAATTCATCTTTTGTAACCCATTTTGAATCTAATGCTTCATTTAAAGTATAATCTGATATTAGATTACATAGATAAGCTTCCATAGATAAATGGAAATCTTCATAGTCATGTTCAACAGTACCTAAGTACTTGTTAACTGAAACTGTTGCATTTAATTCTTCAATCATTTCTCTTATTGTTGCATCTTCACCAGTTTCATTTTCTTCTATGTGACCACCTGGAAATTCCCAAAGCCCTTTTCTTATACCATGTCCTCTTTGAGTACAAAAATATTTGTCATCCTTTTTTATTACAGCACATGCTGCTTTTACCGTCTTCATACTATCACCTAATATAAGTATACCAATTTTTATTAAAATTTGGTATAATCACCTTTAGGTGATTTACATGTTAGAAATAAAAAATATCACTAAAATTTATAAAACAGAGGGTTTTGAACAAAAAGCTTTAGACAAAGTGTCTGTAAATTTTAGAAAAAGTGAATTTGCAAGTGTTTTAGGTCCATCTGGATCAGGAAAAACTACATTGTTAAATATTATAGGTGGTTTAGATAAATATACTAGTGGTGATTTAGTTATAAATGGAGTATCTACTAAGAAATATAAAGATGCTGACTGGGATTCATATCGTAATCATAGAATTGGATTTGTATTCCAATCATATAATTTAATATCACATCAAACTATACTAAAGAACGTTGAATTAGCTTTAACATTATCTGGTGTATCTAAGAAAGATAGAACTAAAAAAGCAAAAGCTGCTTTAAAAGAAGTAGGTCTAGAAAAACACATTAATAAAAGACCTAATCAATTATCAGGTGGCCAAATGCAAAGAGTTGCTATTGCAAGAGCATTAGTAAATGATCCAGATATTATCTTAGCTGATGAACCAACTGGTGCATTAGATTCTCAAACCTCCGTACAAATAATGGATATACTTAAGAAAGTATCTGAAGATAAATTAGTAATCATGGTTACTCATAATCCAGAACTTGCTAATACATATTCAAATAGAATTATTAACTTACAAGATGGTCATATTATTGATGATACTAATCCATTTGATGGTAAAGATATAGATATAGAAGAAAAGCATGTTACTAAGAATAATACTAAGAAAACTAAAATGTCTTTCTTAACAGCATTAAGTTTATCATTAAATAACTTATTAACTAAGAAGGGTAGAACAATATTAGTTTCTATTGCTGGATCAATAGGTATAATTGGTATTGCTTTAATACTTGCTGTATCTACTGGTTTTCAAAATTATGTAGATGGTATACAAGAAGAAACATTAACAAGTTATCCATTAACTATAACGAGAGAATCTGTTGATATTACTAGTATGATTTTAGGTTTATCAATGGAAAACACAGAAAATGTTGAAGATGATGGTAAAGTACATGAACTTCAACAAATGACTACAATGTTTGGAAGTGTAAAATCTAATGATATTCAATCATTTAAAAAATATTTAAATGAACATGAAAAGGATTTAGAAAAAGATGTATCTACAATTAGTTATATGTATTCAATTGATCCAATTATTTATACACATGATACATCAAATAAATTAGCTCAATTAAATCCATCGACAATGATGTCTTCTATGTACTCATCAAGTGTTAATAGTTCAATGAGTAATATGTCATCTGCATTCCAACCAATGATGAATAATGATGAAGTAATACATGATCAATATGAATTATTAGATGGTAGATGGCCTGAAAAATATAATGAATTAATTATTGTATTACCAAGTAAAAATACAATATCCGATTTAATAACATATTCATTAGGTTTAAGAGAAGTAGATGAACTTAATAAAATGGTTCAAGCAATCTTTAGAGGTGAATCTACTAAAGTTGAACACGATCCATTAGTACTAACATATGATGATTTAATGAATGTTCAATTAAAATTAATCTTACCTTATAACTTATATAAATATAATAATAAATATGATGTATATGAAGATATGAGAGAAGATAAAGATTATATGGAGAAATTATATAAAGAATCTCCAAGTCTTAAAATTGTTGGTATAGTTACAACTAAAGAAGGTGTAACAACTGGCTCTATGGATCCAGTTGTTGCATATAGACAAGATTTAATTGATTATATTATTGATGAATCGTCAAAATCAGATATAGTTAAAAAACAACAAAAAAATAAAAATATAGATGTTTTCTCTGGTAATAAATTTGATAATAAGAAAAATACTGGAGCATTCAGTTTCAATGATTTAGTAACTGTAGATGAAAAAGCATTAAAGAATATGTTTAATATAAATATTAGTCAAGAAGATATTGCTAAAGAATCTGAAAAATATATTAATAATATTAATTCAGCTATCACAACAGATACTAAACCGGCATTAGATGCATATAATAATGCTTTCAATGCTACATTAGATGAATTTATTAATTATTTAGATGTAGATAAATATTTAGAATCTAAATCATTAAATGATAGAGTTAATAAATTGGCTATTGATTATTATATTCCAGCTGATACTTATAAGACTATTTATAAAGGAATATTAACTGGAGTATTAACTGGTTATAATACAGCTATGCAATCTATTTCAGCTGAAATGAAAGATTCTATGAAAACTCAAGTTTATAAAGGAATAGTTAATACTATTAAAGATCAAACTGAAATAAAAGCTGCTATTTCTCAAATGGCTACAACTATGACAGAAACTAAGATGAGAGTTGTTGTTCTTAAAAATGTAAGTGAAATGACAACTAACATTACAACTAAGATAACTAGTGCATTTAATATTGATCCAAATAAATTCGCAAGTGCATTTAAATTAAATTTCTCAGAAGATGAACTTATGAGAGTTGTATCGGCAATGAATGCTGAAGAATCAACTCAAGAAACTAATTTAATAAAATTAGGTTATCAAGATAAAGAAATTCCAACTATAATTGCTGTTTACTTTAATTCATTTGGAGGAAAAGAAAACTTTATTGATTTTATTAAGGATTATAATAATACAGTTGATGATAATAAAAAAATTAATTATTCAGATTTGACTGGTTCATTAATGTCATCAGTTAAAACAATAGTTAATGCTGTATCATATGTCCTAATTGCATTTGTTAGCATTTCATTAGTAGTATCATCAATCATGATTGGTATTATTACTTATATAAGTGTGTATGAAAGAACTAAAGAAATTGGTATTTTAAGAGCAATAGGAGCATCTAAGAGAAATGTATCTAGTATATTCAATGCTGAAACAGTTATCATTGGATTCTTATCTGGTTTATTTGGTGTAGGATTCACATATTTAGTAATTCCTATAATAAATAAAATATTATATACTGCTACTGAAAATGTTAATATTAAGGCAGCATTAGATCCTAGAGCTGCATTAGTATTAATTGGATTAAGTATTATCTTAACTGTAATAGGTGGTATTATTCCATCTAAAGCTGCAGCAAAAAGAGATCCAGTTATAGCATTAAGAACTGAATAGTATTTCAGTTCTTTTTATTTTAGTGTATAATTGTATATGGTGATAATAATGAGTGAACGTTATCGTGGATTAAGATTTGAAAAAAAGCAACCTAAATGGTTGCCATTTGCTATATTTGTTGGAATAGTATTGGTTATAATTGGTTTATTTATATATATTAATCATACATATGATGAATATATTAAATTAGATTATGCTGATAAACTTATTATTGATGAATTTGATAAATTAGTAAAGAATGAAAATCATAATAAAGAAATAGAAGAACTTGATTTAAAAAATAAAACAGTAGTATTTATATCAGAAGATCATTTTAGAGTATTTGTATTAAATAGCAAAAATATGAAAAATGGTTTATTTACTCAAGAAGTAAAATTAAATGAAAAATATTCTATTAATTGTTATAAAGTATCTATTCTTCATCCTGGTGTTATTAAATTATTAATGTCTAGTGATACACCTAAGATAGGTAAGACATATAAATTTAATGGAGAAGAAGTTTATTATCATAGATATAATAGAGATTATAATATTGATGAAAAATATTCTACTAATCATTTAGCAGTTGAATTAGTATTTAATATGTATAATTACTATAAACAAGGAGATTGGAGTCCTGTTTTAGAATTAAGTACTTCAATGGTTACTAATGAAATATTTAATGCTTATAATGATGTCTTTAATCATTTAAGTGAAATGCAATATGAATTAGGAAAAGAATATCCTGATAAACAAAAACTTGGTGAATATGCATATCAATATGTAAGAGCAGTAGATAAGATGAAAGAAATAGATCCTGAATATACTAATAAGGTTTTATATAGAGAAACATATATGGGAGTTCCTAGATATTATTCTATTAAAGCTGCTCAAGTAATTGGATATAATTTTGGAATTATGTATTATAACAATGAACAAAATGTATCATTTAGAAATGTAATTGTTTCAATTAATTCAGGTGGTGTATCTAAATCATTCTTATATGAACGTGGTTCATATGAAGTAGGAGCACTTATTACAAATGTATTAGATTATTTAGGTGTAGATTATAGAAGTAAGATTGAGCAAAATACTAAAGATAATAAGGTTACTTTATATGATATTTTAGTAGAATATTTAAATGTACCTGAAGATTTATAAAATATTTTGAATCGTGTTAATCTATTGTTATAGGAGATGATAATATGGTAAAAAGAAAAAAGAAAAGTGGAATAGGAATAGCATTTATCTCATTAGTAGTATTAGTTGCTGCCATATGTGTAGGTTATTTCTTTTTAGATAAAAAATATGGAAATAAACCAAATGAAACAACTACTACAACTGAGACAACAACTAAATCAGTTATTTCAGATGATTCACCATATATAACAATTGAAGATGGTATATTTAAAGGAATGACTATTTATAAAGTATATAAAGATGTATTAAATGAAACTTCTAACATTAAAACAGCAACTGGAGAATACAAAATAAGTGAATATTTAAATAGTAAAGATACTAACATTAATGATTTAGGTGAAGTAAAAACTTCTTCATATGCAAGTGTTGATATGGATAATGATGGAACTGATGAAATTATTTTTAAACTTACTAGAGATGAAGAATGTGTTTATGCAATACTACATTTTGAAAATGATACAGTATATGGATATAAATATATTAACAATAGAGGTTTATTAGAATTAAAAGTAGATGGTACTTATAGTGCTTCTTCAGGTGCAAGAGCATCTCAAGTATTAAAGATGTCTTTTACAAATGTAACATTAAATCAAACTGAATTAGCTTCTTTATTAGATGATAAATATTCGGTTAATAATGTTGATACTACAAAAGAAGAATATGATAAATTTATGGAAAATCAAATTAATAAAACTTCTGCATTATTTATAGAATTAAACTAAGCAATGCTTAGTTTTTTTATGTAAATTCATGTTGTAAACATGTGATTTTTTTTAAAATAAAAAGAGGGTAGATAGTATAATTGAATAGTAGAGGAGTGATTAGTATGAATTGTAATAGATGTGGAAATCCGGTGAATCCGAATTCATCTTTTTGTGCTACATGTGGAAATCAAATTAATAATACGGTAGTACCACAAACTGTTAATCAACCAACTGTAGTTCCTCAAACTACTAGTACAGTTGTACCTCAAAGTAATAACAATAATAATACTATCATTGCTATTATTGTAGTATTAGTTATCTTTATTGGTGCAGGTGTAGCAGGTGTTACATTATTAAAACAAACTAAGAGTTCAACATTTAACAATAATGATACTCAAAATATTGTATTAAATGATACAACAACTACATTAGCTAGAACTACTAAATCAAATGATGGAAATTGGAAAACAACTCAAAGGGTAGATAAAATAGATCAATCTAGTTCTTTAATGGTAAATGGATATAATGTTGTTATTCCAGATGGATATATTCCTTCATATCAAGATAATATATTAACTGTATTTGATTCTTCAAAAACTAGATATTATATTATTAATGTAATTGATACTATTGTTTCTAGAATTGATGTAGAGCAATATAAATCATCTTTAATGCAACAAGGTTATCCAGCAAAAAACTTTAATAGAACAACAATTGAAAATTGTGATACATTACAATTTGATATGGATAATAATTTAGGACATATCGATGCTTATTTAGTACAAGTTGCTCCTACAAAAGTTGCATTATTTATGTTCTTAAATGAAAATGATATGAGTTATCAAAATAATATAATGAAAATAAGTATGGGAAAATAAAAAGAGGCTTTTAAGTCTCTTTTTTATTTGTTTGCTCCATGATGTACAACAGGTGATGTTTCATCAAGTGCTTTAAATGTATATCCATTTTCTAAACCATATTGTATTATTCTTTCAACAGCATCTACTGAGAACTTTTTAATATCATGTTGTAATACTACAGATGCACCTGGTTTTAAATTATTAACTACATTGTTATAAACACCATCAGATGTAGTAGTACCACCTGCATCTCCAGATGATACATTCCAATCGAAGTAGTAGAAACCACGATTTGTAACTTCTTTAGCAAGTTCTTTCATTGATATTTTACTAACTGTATTAGATGTTCCACCTGGGAATCTAATAATATTTGATTCAATACCTGTTATACGTTTAACTCTATTCCTAATAGCATATAAATCTTCAAAGTAGTTATTTTGAGATGCATATATATAATTATAATTATGTGTATTAGTATGAAGTGCTACAGTGTGACCTTCATCATATTCTCTTTTAATAATTGAATCATCACCTTTACCTGTAACAAAGAATGTAACTTTAACATTGTATTTCTTTAGTACATCTAATAATTGTTTTGTATATGCACCAGGTCCATCATCAAATGTTAAATATATAACTCTTGATCCAGCTTCTCTGTTTTTAACATATACTTTTCTTTCTTCAGTAGAAGAGTTATTTGATTCATCAGTTGCTGAATATTTAATTGAATAAGTACCAAGTGTATTTGTATCAACAGAACCACTTGTTATTATTTCAGGAGTACTACAATTATCTGTAACTGTAGCACCTTCTTCAGTATATTTAGTTCCAATTATAACTGTTTTGTTTTTACTACCATTTATTTTTATATTTGGTGCTTCATCATCTTTAATAATTGCATCATATATTTTTTCAGCTGTATTATTATTTGAATCAGTTACTCTTATATGTAATTTATTATCTATTATTTCAGTTTCATATTTGTCTTGAATATTGTTATCATAGTTATCTGTTATTTTGATATCAAGTTTTTGTATTTTACCATTTGGACATACTTTTATTTCTTCATCATTTAATTCAATAGTTGGAGCCTCAGTATCTTTAACTTCAATTAATTGATTTAATGTATATGTTTTATTTTCATATTTATAAGTGTATTCAACATTATATTCTCCAAGTTTGTTATAATCGATTTCTCCAGATGTTGATATTTCTACTTCTTTACAATCTGATTTAATTCCATAGCAAACTTTAGGAATATAACTAATATTTTTATTTCCATAGTTTAAAGTATAATTTTCAGTATAGTTACTTACTATAAAATGCGGAGTTAATTGTTTTAAACACATAGTATCAATTACTATTACAATTCCTAATAAAAATAATAATAAAATTATTTTTACTTTTGGTTTTAATTTTAATCTTCTTTTCAACATATTACTCAATCCTTATTACAATTTAATTATAATAGATTATTGATTGAATTTGAATATATTTTTTATATAATATTTATAGGTGATAATATGAAAGAAAAAAATGTTATAAATTTTTATGTGTTATGTACTAAATTAAAAAATGTAATTAGAACTGGATGGAAAGATTGGAATGTTCAAAGAGATAGATTAGAATCAGTTGCTGAACATATATATGGAACTCAAATGTTAGCTTTAGCAATGCATTCAGAATTTGAGTATGATATAGATATTGTAAAAGTAATATATATGTTATCAATACATGAATTAGGTGAAACAGTAATAGGTGATTTAACTTCTTTCCAAGTTAGTAAAGAAGAAAAAATAAAAATAGAACATGAAGCTGTTCATAAAATATTAGATAAATTAATTGATGGTAAAAAAATAGAAGAATTATTTTTGGAATTTGATGAACATAAAACATTAGAATCTAAATTTGCATATCAATGTGATAAGTTAGAATGTGATTTACAATGCAAATTATATGATGAAGAAGGTTGTGTTGATTTAACAAAACAAAAAAGTTCTAATCCTCATGAAAATGAAGATGTACAAAGATTATTAAAAGAGGGTAAGACTTGGTCTGATATGTGGTTACAATATGATTTGGATCATATTGAATATGATGATAATTTTAAAAGTGTATCTAAATATGCTATGAATAATGATATTAATATGTTATAGTTTATTCAGAGAAAGGTATGTGAGTGTATGAAAGCTTTAAGAGAATTTTTAATTGTTATATTATCAATGTTTTTAGTTGGTACTATTACATGTTTAGGAGTTTTGATTTCATTCAAAAATATAGTTAATACATCATTTGTAAGTGCTGTAGCTGAAACTATGTTAATGGAACAAACAGGAATGACTAAAGAAGATAAAGAAAAAATAGAGGAATCTATAGATAAGATTAAATCTTATGATGGTACTCAAGATGTAATTGATTCATTCTTTAATGATGTTAATAATTCAAAAGATGGAAATATTGTTGTAAGTGATGAAACTATTGATAAGTTTATAAAAGCACTTGAAGACAACAAAAAAGATTTAATTAATTTAGGTGTTAAAGAAGAAGACATTGATAACTTAATTAAAGAAGTTAAAGATCCTAAAAATAGAGAAGAACTTCAAAAAGGTATAAATGAAAGTTATCAAGAATTAAGTCTTGATTCAAATGAATCTTCATCTATTAATCTTATTAAAACTTATGGTTCAATTGTAAGTCCTGAAACTATTACTAAAATGGGAGTATCTATCGCTGTATTAGTAATGCTAATTGGATTCTTATCTTGGTCTCCTTATAAATGGATTAGACCAACATCTATATCAACAATTATTGCTGGTATAAATTTATTAGCAATATATTTTGGAATTGATGCAATTATTAAGATGGTTACATCTGAAAATGGTGTTAATTTTGATGTAGATACTTCAGTATTAAAGAGTTTATCTTGGTCTATATTTATAGGCGGTATTGCTGCTTTAGTAGTTTATATTGTTATTAATTCTATTGTTAAAAGAAGAAAAAATGCATTAGCAGGAAATAATAATATGACTCTTAATGATATTCCAACTGAAGTTCGTTTTGGTATTCCAAATAATAAAACAATTGTTAAAACTGAAACAACAACTGAAACAAGAATAATTAAAAATGATATACCAGTTGATGATGCATCAGTTGCTCCTGAAAAGTTCTGTTCAGCATGTGGTGGTGGATTACCTAAAGATGCTAAAGTTTGTTCTCATTGTGGAGCACCATTAGAATAATAAAAAAAGAAGCTTTAAGCTTCTTTTTTATATGTAATAATTGTATGTTTTTTTATAGTATCTCTTATATTTAAAATACTAAATGAAATGTCTTCTTTTGTATCATTCAATATAGTTATATATTTATCAGATACTAATACTTTTAATTTATTAGATTTAACTTCATATATATTACTATTTTGATGTAATGATATATGTTTTAAATAATAATAGATAGGTGTTTTTACTATTTGATCTTCAACTCTAATAATAGGTGATTTAACATAATTCTTTTTATGATTTGGACCACCATATTCATCTAATAATAAATTCCAATCCATATATATATTCATATAGTTATTCAAATTACCAATTATTTCATTTGCATATAGTTCTGCATCTTTAATCCATTTTATTTGATTATATGGAGAATAGCCACAGCACATTTCTGATTCTATTAGTTTTAGGTTTGGGTATTTCTCATGAACTTTTGCTAGTTCTTCAAAATGAGATCCATCATACCAATGGAATGCAATAGCAGATATTTTATCATTATTTATATACGTATTATCGATATAGTTACATAAGTTCTTTTTATTATGATCATGTAACATGATTGATGTATTATCGTCTAGTTTAGATGATAGTACATTTATAAATTCTTTTTGTTCTTCTGAATTAAATAAACATGATTCCCATTTTTGAAGTGCATATGGTTCATTTTGAATACTTATATACTTTATATTAATTCCAAAGTCTTTGTAGTAGTTTAAATAATTAACTAGATAATTAGCATAGTCTTCATATTTATTTTTCTTTAATTTGATATTAAATATATTTTTATATTTATTTGGTGGAGTCCATGGTGATGCCATATAAGTTAAATTATATTTCATTAAATCTTTCAGAAGAGGTTGTATATATAATTTATCTTCTCCTATATCAAATTTTTTATGATTTAAATAATCATATGAAATAGGAGAAAAATCACATGAACCTATTGGTAATCTTATAAATTTATATTTAAGATCTTCAAAGTATGCTTTTAAAAATAATTCTTCTTGCTCTAATGAAAGAATATTATAATTGATGTTTGATGCTTGTGTTAAAGCTGCACCCATACCTTCAAATTTAGATTTTACATTGCTTATTTCAATAGTTTCAGATACAACATCAGTTTTAATTAATAATGCTTCATCAAATAATATTTCATTTTTTATGTCAGTTATAAATTTTTTCATAAACATCACATGATTATTATAACATGATTTATTTGATGAAAATGTGTAAAATTATATATTATATTTTCTTTTTTTTTGATAGAATATAAAGTGGTATATGTGTTAAAGATATTTAACGCATTTGAATGGAGATAGTATTTATGTTTATAATCAATTTAAAAAAATCAGTTTTAATAACATATTTAGGAGTAATATTTGCTGTTATATCTATGTATTTTGCATTTAGTAAAATGGCATTCAGTGAAGTAAGCTATATTAGATATTCACTTGCATTTTTAGTACTTGCTGGAGTATGTGATATGTTTGATGGTAAAGTTGCACGTATGTGTAAAAGAGATAAAGAAGAAAAAGAATTTGGTATTCAAATTGATTCTTTAGCTGATACAGTTAACTTTGTCGTATTACCAGTTGTTATTATGATGTCATTAGGAATGATATCTATATATCATGTAGTAGTATATGCTTTCTTTGTTATATGTGGTATTTCAAGATTAGGATATTTTAATGTACATGCTGGATTAGATGATCCTGTTAAATTCTATAATGGATTACCTGTTACAAGTACAGCTATTATTTATCCAGTATTAGGTTTATTACATGGACAAATTCCAGAAGAAACTTTCTGCTTAATTTATATTATTGCTACATTACTTACAGGTTTATTATTTGTAGTTAAAATTAAAGTTCCTAAATTTAAAGGAATTGCTTATGTTATTATTCCTATTTTAGCTGCAATCTTAGTAGCTTTATTATTGGTGATTAAATAATGTTATATGATCCTAAGAAAGATATATATATTGAATTAGAAACTAATAAAGGATTAAAGTTCTTATATAATACTTTATTAGGTAGATTAATTCTTAAGATAGCTACTACTAAATTAATAGCAAATTTATATGCTAAATATATGAATAGTAGATTATCTATTAAGAAGATAAATAAATTTATTAAAGTGAATAATATTAATATGGATGAATATGAAGAAGTAGAATATAATTCCTTTAATGATTTTTTTATGAGAAAAATTAAAAAAGATAAAAGAACAATAGGAGATAATATAATCTCTGTATGTGATTCTAAACTAAGTGTATATAAATTAGATGATCAATCTAAATTACATATTAAAGATAGTATTTATACCATTAAAGAATTAATAGGTGAGAAAAGAGATTATAAATATGCATTAGTATTTAGATTATGTGTAGATGATTATCATCATTATGTATTTCCAGATGATGGTAAAGTAGTTAAATCTAAATATATAAATGGGAAGTTACATACTGTACAACCTATTGCTTTAAAGAAATATAAAGTGTTTCATGAAAATAGTAGAGAAGTAACATTTTTAGATTGTGATAATCTTGGAGATGTTTGTTATATTGAAGTTGGTGCAATGATGATTGGTAAGATTGTTAATGAACCAATTAAAGAATTTAAAAAAGGACAAGAAAAAGGACACTTTGAGTTTGGTGGTTCTACAATAGTTATGTTAGTAAATAAAGATATTAAAATTGATGAAAAAATATTAGAGAACACTGCTAATGACATAGAAACTATTGTTAAATTAGGTGAAACTATAGGAGAATAATATGAAGAAAGCTAGAAAATATTTAATAACTGCTACTATTCTAATTGTTATATTAGTATTAACTTTTAGTACTATATATGATAAAGAATCTTGGAAAGTAATCGGTGAAAACATTAAATCACTAAATTATGTTTATATTTTATTAGCTTTAGGATGTTCTATTTTATATTTTGTATGTCAAGGTATTTATATGAAAGGTATTTTAGGTGCTTTAAATCATAAGATATCTTTAATAAGAGGAACTTTTTATGCAATTATTGAGTTCTTCTTCAGTGGCATAACTCCTTCATCAACAGGAGGACAACCAATTCAATTATATTATATGACAAAGGATGGAATACCAATTAGAAAAAGCTATATTACTTTAATGCTTAATACAATTTATTTTAAAATTATTATTATTGCATTTGGTATTTATGCTTTATTATTTAATGGTTCTATTATATTAGAAAGTAATTTAGTATATAAAATATTTTTTGGAATTGGATTTGTATTTGATTTAATATTAACTGTTACGTGTATATTATTAATATTTAAGACTGATTTAGTAAAAAGAATATTTATTAAGTTAGTTAATTTCTTAAAGAAGTTTAAACTATTTAGAAAGAAAATAAGTAAATATAATATTGAAGAAGTAATGGAAAGATATAAAGAAGAAGTTGAGTTTATTAAAACACATGTATTTACTGTCTTCTTAACTTTTATTGTTACTTTAATACAAAGATTATGTTTATTCTCAATAATATATGTAGTGTATAGATCACTTGGATTTAGTGATTATAGCTTCTTTGATTTATTAGCTATTCAAGTATGTGTTCAAATAGCTATGGAAGCTGCACCTTTACCAGGTGGAGCAGGTTTATCGGAAAGTTTTATGCATAACTTATTTGTAATTATATTTGCATCTAAATTAGCAGATGTAGGTATGTTATTAACTAGAGCATTTAACTTCTATATACCTTTAATCGTTACTGGTTTAATTATATTAATAGAATACTTATATAGAAAAATAAAAAAGGCTTAATGCCTTTTTTTATTTTACGTATATTTATTATAAATTTGTTGATAATTTTCATTTTTTTATTATTTTAATACTATAAAGCACAATTTGTAATGTGAGTGTATAGTTGATATTATTTTTATTTAGATTAAACAATAATATGTTATTTTTAATATAGATAGGAAGTGTTTATATGAGATATGAATATATCATTAAGGAAGAACTTTATCAAGCTCAACAAAGATTAAGTGAGCTAACTAGAGTTGTTGTTAATGAAGGTACTTATGATATGGATTTAACTGGCGGAGATGGTAGATACGAAAGATCAGAACGCACAGTTGGAACTAAGGAAGAAATAAAAGCTCAAATGGAAAAAATCGCAAGATTAGAAGAAGAGTTAAGAGAAAGACAAAAATTTGATGCTGAAAAGCCAACGAGAGATGCTGAGAATAAAAAGGAAACAGAAGCTAAAAAACAAAGAGATAAAGAAGCAAGAGCAAAAGAACGTGAAGAACAAAGAAGATTAGAACAAGAAAAAGTAAGAACTTTCAAAAAAGTTAAAGAACAATATAAGAAACTTAATTTCTTTGATAGAGTATTAAACAAACTTAATGGTCATTCACCAAATTGGAAAAATGTTCAAAAACTTTCCAAGGAAGAACTTGAGTTTTTAATTAAAGTTGGATCAGGTAAAGCTTCATTCCAAGAAAAATATGAATCTGAACATCGCTATGTTCATGGTAAAGCTGAACAAGAGAGATGGGATCGTAGAGTTAATGATATGACTAGTTGTATGAGAAGAACTGACTATCGTCAAAGAATGATGCAAGATGATGAAAAGGAACATGGATATGGAAGAGGATATTAAAAAAGAACTAATAAGTGAATATCGAGGATTACCAATTGAAGAGAAAAGAAAAGAATTAGGTTGGGAAATAACTCAAATGCATTTAACTATTCAAAAACTGATAAAAGATTTAGCACCAGATTTTCAATATAAAGATACAAATAAATATGATAATCTATTTGATGCTATAATGAATGAACAAGATTATCTAACTGGACTATATGAAGACTTTTTAGATATGAAAAATGATTTTGGTTTATATTGTGATGCAGTTATAGGTGCTTATTATAAAAATGATAATAAAGAAGGTGAATAATTCATCTTCTTTTAATTTGCGAAAACTTTAAAAATATGCTATTATATCCAGCAATTAAAGGAGATAGAAAAATGGGGATTAAAAATTTAAAATTAGATTTTGAGACTACAGTTAGAATAGTTCAAATAGGTTTTGGTCTTGCTGTAATGGGATATGGAGTTGCTTATTATACATATGATAATCAAACACAAGTAATAGAATGTAATATTGATGATAGTAATGTTTATATAGATTCTGAAGGACAAACATGTTGTTATTTTGAACCTGGAGAACATGTTATAAAAGTATCTAGAAATGATGCATATTATCATAAATATGAAACTGTAGATGGTTATATGATTAATATGGTAGAAACTAAAGGTTGGAAATGTAATAATAAAGTTTATTATGTTAATGTTGAACCAGTTATAGCAATTGGTAAAACTGATAAAAAAGGTAATACAACTTATAATGAATTTGGTACAGTAACACAACCAAGAAAAACAAAATAACTATTTTAAATAGTTATTTTTTTATTTGTATTGTTATAGTAAATGTTATAATTGAATTGGTGATTTTTATGATTAAATTATTAGAAAATCAATATATAGATTCTTTATCAGAAAAATACGGATTAGATATTAATTATCTAAATCGTTTATCTGACAACAGAGAAGAATATATGTATATATCAATAAATGATGATATAGATGGATATATGATTTGTTTAGATGATGGTAATTATATTCATATAAAAGAATTAATTGGAAATAATTATTCATTTTTAAAGCATATTGTTTTTAATGCAAATAAAGATATTTCTATTGAAAAAGAAATAGAAGGATTATCTGAATTTGGATTTGCTTTAGAAGGAAATAAGTATATTAGAAAATATGAACAATTTAGACCATCTAATATAGAAATATTTGATTATTTTAAACAAGAAGAAAGTTTTAAAAAGATTCTTCTTGATCAAATAGCAGAACCTATTTGGAAAGGCGCTAAAAATTTATATGATAGAGTAGTTAATAAAGTTGAAGATAAAACTCTATTTATAATGTTTGATAAAGAAAGAAATCATATTATTTCATTTTGTATTTTATGTGATTTTGATGAAATTGAATCTGATGAATTAAAACCTTGGATAGGTAACTTATATACATTTAGACCTTATCGTGGAAATAGATATTCCGAAACATTAATTAAATATGCATTAAAATATGCAAAGAATGAAGGAAACAAATATGTTTATATTTCATCTGATAATGAAGGTATGTACCAAAAATATGGATTTGAATTAATAGATATGATGAAAACTATAAGAGGTAATACGACTCAAGTATTTAGATATGATTTAAATAATATAAAATAAAAAAACGAACTGTTAAGTTCGTTTTTAATTTCAAATGGAGCAAGTGAAGGGAGTCGGACCCTCGTCTCGACCTTGGCAAGGTCGCATTCTAGCCGTTGAACCACACCTGCGTTTCATTACGTACTAATAATATAACAAAATATGGATATGAAATCAAGAAGAAATAAGTAAAAAGTGAATTTTATTATTATGTAAATTATGTTATAATTCTTTATATAAAATGATAGAAGGTATTATATGAAAAAAAAGAAGAAAGAAATGAATTTAATTAGTAAAATTAAAAGCATAAATATTAAAGATGCTTTAAAGTATGCTTGGAATGAATTCAAAGATTTTATTTACTATAATAGACAATATCTATCATTTGTATTACTTTCTTGTATTAGTTATCTATTATGTATGTTAATAACTATGAATAAATTTTACTTTGGAGCTTATTTCTTTGATGTTGCTATAGTTATATTGTTAGGATCATTAGGATATGCTTTTAAGGTTAAAAGACAATTTATATATTGGAATGTATTGTTAATAATTATTACTTTATTAAATATTATTAATTCAATCTATTATGCATTCTTTTATAGTTTTGTATCTGTTGGTTTACTTGAAACAATTGGACAAACTGGTGAAGTAACAAATGCTATTTGGGATAAAGTAAAAGTATTAGATTTTATATATTTATTAATGCCAATTTTATTCTTTATATATCATAGATACTTGATGAATAAAGATTATATAAAGGCAGTTGAAAAGAAAGAAAAATCTTTAAAGACATTTATATATGCAATTATTATAGGTGGAATTATTTTATTTAGTAATATTGCTAGTTTAGAGAGCTGGGAAACTCAAAGATTAGATCAACAATGGAATAGAGAATATATTGTTCAAAGATTTGGTTTCTTAATATATCAAGGAAATGATATTTCTAAAGTAATTGATACTAAAATAAATGCTGCATTTGGTGAAGAAAAAGCAGAAAAGAGATTTATTGAATATTATTCTGAAAAAGAGGAACATAAGAAAAACAAATATACTAATATGTTAGAAGGTTACAATGTAATAGTATTACATATGGAATCAATTATGCAATTCTTAATAGGATTAGAAATAAATGGAAAAGAAGTAACTCCTAATTTAAATAAATTAGTTAAAGAAGAAAATAGTATGTACTTTGATAATTTCTATGCACAAGTAAGTGTTGGTACTTCAAGTGATACTGAATTTACTTTAAATTCATCACTTATGCCAGTTCAATCTGGTACAGTATTTGTATCATATTATAATAGAAATTATGAGACATTAGAAAAACTATTAAGTGATAAAAAGTATTATACTTTCTCAATGCATGGCAATAAAGCTGCTATGTGGAATAGAAATAAAATGCATTATTCTATGGGATATAAAAAATTCTATGATGAAACTCAATATGAATTAGATGAACTTGTAGGATTAGGTTTAAGTGATGAATCATTCTATAGACAAAGTAATGATATGATTACTGAAATAAATAATATGGTTAAAGAAAGTAGTGAATATGAACATTACATGGGAACATTAATTAGTTTGACTAATCATACACCATTTGATGATCCTATTTATACTCAAGGTGAAGATGCATTTGATATTACATATCATACAGGTAAGATAGATCCTACTACTAAAAAAGAAATAGTATGGGAATATTTAAGTAGATCTGATATGAGCTTATTAGGTAGATATATTCAATCAGTTCATTATGCAGATAAATGTATAGGAGAACTTTTAGATTATATTAATAGTAATCCTGCATTTGATAAAACTTTATTTGTATTCTATGGTGATCATGCTGCTCAAATAAGTAAAAATGATTTTGAACATATGATTAATTTTGATCCAGAAACTGGAGAGGATAGAAGTGAAGATGATCCTCTATATGATGAATATGATTATTATGATCATGAAGTATTTAAAAAAGTTCCTTTAATACTATTTACTAAAGATAAAAAAATAAAAGGAACATATTCATATCCTATGGGAATGATTGATGTATTACCTACAATAGGAAATATGTTAGGAATAGAACCTAAATATGCTTTAGGTAATGATATTTTTAATATAAAAAATAATAATACAGTAATATTCCCAAATGGAAATTTCTTAACAAAAGATGTTTATTATTATGATAGTCAAAATAATTATAAGGTATTAAATGTTGACACAACACTTGATGCGAATTATATTGAAGATAGAAGAAAATTAACATCTGACATATTAAACATAAGTAATGATATAATAGTATATGATTTAATAGAGAAGACTAAAGAAAAGGAAGGTTTAATTGGAAATGACTAAAGATGATATTAAAGTAAAAAAAATAGATGATAAGAAAAAGAAGAAACCAGTTAATAAAGAAGTTGTTAAAACTATTTCATTCGTTTTAGTAATAATTGCTGTAATAAGTATAATTGGTTATCTATGTTTCTTAGTAATTGGAAATGGTAATTCTAATAAACCTCAAGAAACAGTTAAAAAGAATTTAAATGAAATAGCTGGATATGGAATTACATTAGATGATTTAGATTCTGAATTATATAAAGAATTATTTACTGAATTAAAGAAAAATCTTGAAGGTAAAGAAATTGATTATAAAGAATATGCTAAGTCAGTAGCTAAAATGTATATAGTAGATTTATATAGTATTAATAACAAATTAAATAAATATGATATTAGTACTGAATTAATTTGGCCAACTATTGCTGAAAATTATAGAACTCAAGTAATGGATACTTTATATTTATATGTAGAAGATAATTCTAGAAAACAAAGAGATCAAAATTTACCTGAAGTTAAATCTATAGAAGTTGATAGTATTAAGGAAACTAAGTACATTTATAATAATGGAACAGATAAAGATACTAAAGATGATGTTACATATGAAGCATATGAAATAGAGTTAAATTGGACATATAGAATTAAGTATGGATATGATACTCAAGCAACTATAATTGTTATTAAAGATAATGACAAATTATATGTCGCAGAACAAAAAGCATAGGAAGTTAAAAACTTCCTATTTTTTTATTGATTATATATATGTTTTAATTTATAATAACTCCTTGTTGGGAGATTAGGAAGATGGAAAATAAACTTGAAGAGTTAAACAAAATATTAAAGGTTATTCAATCAAGAAATGAATTACTTACAGAAGAGATTAAACGTAATGAAGAAAGCATCAAATCCATTGAAAATGAGATAAGTAGTATTCTAGATGGAACAATTGATTCTTCTATGGAATCTTCTAATGTTAATGTTAAAAATAACGTTAATATGTGTTATAATAAGTAATAGGTGATTAACATGAAGAAAAATAAAAAAGACACAAATAAATCAAAGGAAATAAAATTTGAAACAACACAATTAAAAAACACTACAGTTGATCATGATAATTCAGCTGTTGTTACATTTATAGTTGCATTAATAGTAATTGCCTTATTAGTAGGTGGTTTATATTATGTTAATGCTAAATATGTAACTAAAGATAAATATCAAGATGATACAACAACTACAACAACTAAAGAACCATCATATGATGCTACTGTTATATTAGCAGAAGATATTTTAAAGCAAAAAGAAAAAGAATATATGGTTGTATTATTTGATAAGAGTACTGATGATGCATCTTATATATCTAGTTTAGTAAGTGGATATAAAGGTGATTCAAAAATTTATTCAGTAGATTTAAGTAATAAGATGAATGCTGATTTTGTATCTAAGAAGCAAGTATCTAATCCAACATTATATGTTGTTAAAAAAGGAAAGATTGTTGAAACTTTAACTGAAAAAGATAAAATCTATTCTAAAATAGATGGAGTTAAATTTAATTAATAAAAAGATGTGATTTATATCACATCTTTTTTTATTATGTGTTATACTTTTATTAGGGTGTATGGTGTATGAAGATGAAAGACAACAAGAAGAAAACAAGAAGAAAAAAGACTAGAAAAAATTTAAATGAATTCAGCCTTAAAGAAGTAGTTTTTATTACATTAGCTTTTATTATATTAAGCGTATCTTTAACATATGTTATAACTGTTAGATTTGGAACAGGAACTATAACTAATAATAATTTAAATGATATTATTAAATCTTATAATAAAATAACTAAATATTATTATGAAGATGTAAATGAATCAGAATTATCATCTGCTGCTATAAATGGTATGATGAATTATTTAAATGATAAATATTCAATTATATTAGATTCAGAAGATACAACTTCTTTAACTAATACTTTAGATGGAGAATATAAAGGAATCGGAATATCTATGGTTAGATATGAAGGCGCTTATTATGTTGTAGAAGTATTTGAAGATACTCCAGCAGCAAAATCTGGTATTCAAGTTGGAGATAAAATTCTTAAATTTGATGGTAAAGAAGTAAATGATGATTTTAATTATGAAGAATATAGAAAAAATCTTAAAAATCAAGATACTGTTTCTTTAACAATTGAAAGAAATGGTAATACATTTAATACTGTAATAGATGTTAAGAATGTAGAAATTCCTATAACACTAAGTGAGATATTTGAAAAAGATAATAAAAAAATAGGATATATATATTTACAAACTTTTAATGAAAATTCTTATAAACAATTTAAAAAGGAATTAGAAAGTCTTGAAGCAAACGAAATAGATTCTTTAATTATAGATGTTAGATCTAATGGTGGAGGTCTATTAGAAAGATGTAAAGATATACTAGAATTATTTATTAAGAATGATAAAGTATTATATGGATTAACAACTAAGAATGATACAACATTAGTTAGATCATCATCTAACTCAAATAGAAGTTATCCTATAGCTATATTAATTAATGAAAGAAGTGCATCAGCAAGTGAAGTATTAGCAGGTGCTATGAAAGAATCATATGGAGCTATATTAATTGGAAAGAAATCTTATGGTAAAGGGAAAGTTCAACAAACTGCTTCATTAAGTAAAAAGAATATGATTAAGTATACTGTTGCTAATTGGACAACACCAAGTGGTAACTCAATTGATGGTGTAGGACTTACTCCTGGAATAAGTGTTGAGTTAGGAGATAAGTATAGTGAAAATCCATCATTTGATAATGATGATCAATTACAAAAAGCTATAGAATTTTTAAGTAATAGATAAGATATTTGACAAAAGGAGATAATAGGTATATTATCTCTTTTTGGTATATGTATACCAAAAATTAACTATAATTTTTGAGAGTTTAAATATTATAAACTCTAACTAGAATAAAGGGAGGTAGACACCCATGATGTGTTGTGAATTTGACATTATTGGATTGTTGCATGGGCTTGGTATATCATCCAAATTAAAAGGGTTTGGTTATTTGGTAGACATTATATTTGATATTATTTCTAATAATAAAAATTCTTTTAAGATGAATGATTTATACGAATCACTTTCTCTAAAGTATGGTTCTAGTTGTAATAATATAACTAAATGTATTAGAGAATCAATAGAGAAATCATGGAACAACGGAAGTGTGGACTTAATAGAAAAAGTATTTGGATATTCAATCGGCTATGACAATAGTTATCCTAGTAATGCACTATTTGTTAATACAGTTGTTTATTATTTGAAAACATGTAGTTAAGAAATACATACTATTCCCGGGAATAGTTTTTTTTATTTAAATAATGCCATTTTTAAGGTATAATATATAAAGAGATGAGAATTATGAGAAAAAATGTTAAACGATGTTGTTAATTCTTTTTATTATAAAAATACAAAAATAAGAAGGAGAGAACAATTATGAAAATTTATAATACATTAACAAGAAAAGTAGAAGATTTTATTCCTCATGAAGAAGGAAAGGTAAAAATATATACATGTGGTCCAACTGTATATCATTATGCTCATATTGGAAATATGAGAAATTATATTGGGCATGACTTATTAGAAAAAACATTAAGATATTTAGGATATGATGTTACTAGAGCAATGAATATCACAGACGTAGGTCATTTAACAAGTGATTCAGATTCTGGTGAAGATAAGATGATGAAGGCTGCTGCAAGAGAACACAAATCAGCTATGGAAATAGCTAAATTCTATACAGAAGAATTCTTCAAAGATTTTGAAAAAGTTAATAATAAGAGACCTGAAATAGTATCACCAGCAACTGAAAATATTGATATGTATATTAAGATGATTACTAAATTATTAGATGATGGATATGCATATATTTCAGGTGGTAATGTTTATTTTGATATATCTAAATTAGATGATTATTATAAATTAACTAATCATAAAATGGATGAAATGGTAGTAGGAGCAAGAGAATCTGTAGAAGAAGATTCTGCTAAAAAGAATCAAGCAGATTTTGCTTTATGGTTTACTACTAGTAAATTTGAACATCATGAATTACTATGGGATTCACCTTGGGGAAAAGGATATCCAGGATGGCATATTGAATGCTCAGGTATTTCAATTAAATACTTAGGTGAATATTTAGATATCCATGGTGGTGGAGTAGATAATATCTTCCCACATCATACAAATGAAATAGCTCAAAGTGAAAGTTATCTTGGACATAAATGGTGTAATTATTGGTTCCATAATGAACACTTATTAGATGAATCTGGTAAGATGTCTAAATCAAATGGAGCTATCTTAACTGTAAGTGTATTAGAAGAAAAAGGATATGATCCTTTAGCATTTAGATTTATGGTTATTAATTCTCACTATAGAAAACAATTATTATTCACATATGATAATTTAGCTCAAGCAGAAGATACATTAAAGAAATTAAGAACTAGAATTTCTAATATATCTGACACTGGAGATTTAGATAAAACAACATTTGATATTTATGATAATAAGTTTAGAGAAGAAATTTCAAATGATTTAAATACTGCAAATGCTGTTTCAGTATTATATGAAGTATTAAAAGATAGTAATATAAATGGACATACTAAATTAGAATTAGTTAAATCATTTGATCAAGTATTCTCACTTAACTTAATACCTGAAAAGAAAACTGTTGAAAATGAAGCTGAAATATTAGCATTAATTGAAAAGAGAAAAGAAGCTAAGAAAAATAAAGATTTTGAATTAGCTGATTCTATAAGAGATGATTTATTATCTAAAGGTATTGAACTATTAGATACAAGAGAAGGAACAACTTATAGAATAATTGGAGAATAATATTTATATATTTAATGTAATGTGTTATATTTAGTATGAGAATAAAAATAGGAGAGATGATTATATGAAGAAATTTTTTGCTAATTTATTTAATACTAAAAATAGTAAAAAAACATTAGGAATTATAATTGGAACAATAGTAGTAATTGCTATTGTAGTAGTTGGCTCTTTATTAGCAACTGGTGTAATAGGTAATAAAAATAAAAAAATACAAAAGAAATTAGAAACTAAATTAGAAGAATTAGGAAGAGATTTCTATGAATCATATTATTATGATGAACATGGTAAAGATGATCAATCTAAAAAAGATTTTGCTAAAAAATATGCAAATCAAGGAGTTATTATTAATCTAGATAATATAGTTAAAACTAATTATTCAAAAAAACAAGATGTATTAAATGAATTTAAAAATTCATCTGGACAAGCTTGTGATTATAAAAAGACTAAAGTAGCTATTTATCCTAAAGAACCATATGGTGTTAAGGATTACGATATTAAAGTAACTTTAGAGTGTTAATTTTATAAAAAAATGAAAGAGGATTTATCCTCTTTTTTTGTTTGATTTAGAATATATATTAATATATAATATGCTTATTAGTGAGGGATATTTATGAGTGATGAAAAGTTTTTAAATTATATTGAAGATGTATATTATTATTCTTTAGATGAAAGATGGGAATCTCTAAGAAATATATTATTCTTATTTACAAATGAATGTAATTGTAAAGATGGAATGTTATTGCTTTATTTAGCAAAACATTTTGACTTTGAATACTTATTTGATTATATGGATAATTTAAGAAAAGGAATAAAGATTGATCTAAAGGTAATACAAGATGAGGCAATTGAAAAATTAATGAATGGTGATTTAGAATCAGCTAAATATTTAATTGATTTTATTGGATCAAGAGGAAAGGGAACTCATCAAGAAGTTAATATGCCATATTTAAGATTTGCTTATAATTTTATGAGTAATAGATTAAGACAAACTGATTATAAATCACTTGAATATGATTTAACTTTAGAACAAGAGGTAATGGATGAGTTAAATAAATCTCATACAATTAAAGATGTTGTTTCTACTGATAAATTAGATTCATTAAAGAAAGAATTTATTATGAAATTGTATCCTAATATTAGTACATATAGTTGTTCTGATATGAAAGGTAGATATCATACTTTTGCTAAAGTAAATGAAGAGATAATAGATTTAGATATAGATACATTAATAAATAAAGTAGATTATGAAATATATTTAGGTAGATTTGATAAAGCAAAAGAAATGGTTAGAAAAGGATTAGTACATACTGAAGGATTTAATCCTGACTTAGTAAGACTATATAATAAATTATTTAAAAATGAAAAAATTACTAGATTAGAAAGACGTATATGCGAATCTGAAAAAGAAGATACTTCATATAATGTCTTATATTCATATAGTTATGGATTTGATAATTTAGAAGAATTATTAAATCAAATAAAGAAAAGAAAAGAAATAGATGTTACATCATATACTGAAGAAGAAAAAGGATTGTTATATTTATTAATTGCAAGAGAAGCATTTAAGAAAAATATAATTAATTTAGGAAATGCATATTTGAAAAAAGGTAAGAAATATATAAATTATCCTGAAGTAAATTATTTATATAATTATGTAGTATCTAATAAAGATACTTTGAGTTATCAAATAATACAAAGTTTGCAAGATGCTGTAAGATTGGAATTAAAAAAATAATGGTTATAGGTATAGATATAGATGATACATTATTAGATTCTAAATCAGAGATTATTAAAGCTTGGGAAGAGTATTATAATTTATATGATTTAGGAAATTATACGTCAAATGTACCAGATAATATTAATACAGGATGGAATGATTTCTATATTAGACAATTTTGGGATTTATATAGAACTAAAATAGCTGAAAGAGCAGTAGCTAAAGACTATGCAAAAGAAGCTTTATATAAATTAAAATTAAATGGTCATGTAATTAAAGTTGTAACTGCTAGACCGGAAAATCAAAGACTAGTATCTTTAAAATCATTAAAGAGTCAATTATTAACATTTGATGAATTAATATTAGATGCAAGATATAAAGGTGAGACTTGTAAAAAACATGGTATTGATTTACATATAGATGATACTCAAATGAATTTAGATGATATTAAATCATATGGCATTGATACATTACTATTTAAAGAAAATGATAATTGGAAAGATAAATATAATCAAATATTAGCATTAGCAAGACATAAAAAAAGAAGGTTTTAAACCTTCTTTTTTATTGGTTACTAGATTTTTGATTTAATTGATAATTAATATATCTCTTATATCTTTCTGATAATTCAGAATCAATAATCTTCATACCATATTTTTCTCTTAATTTATCCATAGCTGTAATAGAAATAGTTGAATCATTTTCAACTTTCTTTTCAGCTAATTTTGTTTTAATTTCTTCTTTAACATCATCTAAAGATTTCTTTTCACCAACTTTAGTAATTAAGATTACATGATATCCATATGAAGTTTTAACTGGAGTTTTAGACATTTGTCCTTCTTTTAAATCATATGCAGCTTTAGAGAAATCTTCAACCATATCAGCATAGTTGAATGTTCCTAAATCTTGATATAATGTAGCATCGTCTGAATCTTCATCATATGTTTTGAAAGCATCTTCAATCTTCATACCAGTTTGAACTTTTTTGTTAATATCTTTAATAATTTCTTCAGCTTTAGTTTTAGCAGCAGCAACTGATGCATCATCAGTAGCAGTTGGTTTCACTAAAATATGTACACCAGTTAAATCAGGTTTAATATCTGATTTATAGTATGCTTTAATTTCTGAATCTGTTAATAATGTTTTAGCATAATCAGTAGCAGCTTTATTTGTTAAATAATTAGATTTAACAGTTTTTAAATATGCATCTAATGATGAATAACCATAATTTTGTAATGCATCTGTTAATGCTTTTTCATCATAGTTTCCATTATCATCTTTGTATTGAGCTTTGATTGATAATTCTGCTGTTTGCATATATGTATTAATATCTGCTTGAGCATCTTTATATTCTTCTTCTAAAATTTTTGAATCTACTTTATCAAGTAAATTTGTTAAACCATTACTTAATTTAATTTCATTCCAAATTTCAGTAGCTGAATATTTAGTACCATCATTTAATTCAACGATTGCTTCCTCTCCATTTTCTAATTTTGGAATCATGTTTGCTTTACCAGATGCAATATAAATTGTTTCACAAATTACAGCAATAGCTAGTATAGCAATAATGATTAAATTGATATTTTTTTTCATTCTATTCGTCCTCCCTAAACAAGTATTATTATACCATATATATATTTAAAATAGTAAAAAAATAGCATTAAGTATGGGATTAAAAATATATAAGTGATATAATTTTATTTGATAAGGTGATTAAAATGTTAGTACATAAAATGAGAGCAAGTGAATTATATAAAGTATTTGTTATCACAGGTATATTAATTGTTATTATTGTTAATTGTTTAACTATATTTGGAATTAATAATAATTTAAATAAAGTTACTGTAGAATTAAAAGGTGATACAAATTTAATTGCTAATATAAATGAAGATTATAATGATCCTGGTATTATAGTTAATCGACATGGTAAAGAAGTGAAATATGAAGTAAAAGAAAATACTAATGTTGATACATCACAATTCGGAAATTATATATATGAATATGATGTAGTAGTAGATGGTAAAAATTATAAACTTACTAGAAATATTGAAGTAGGTGATAAGAGTAAACCTATAATTGAAGTTGAAGAAAAAGAATTAACTAGAAATTTTTGTTCAAAAGCAATTTCAAAAGAACCTACTATAAAAGTAACAGATAATTATGATTCAGACTTATTAGATAAGATAGAAAAGAAAGATTTAGGTTCTGAATACTTAATAAGTGTTGTAGATTCGTATGGTAATAAATCAGAAGTATCTATTCCTATAAAGGATGAAGAAGAACCTAAAAATAAAATAGTATTAAATGGTTATTCAACTCAAACAATATATCAAGGTAATTCATTTGTAGATGCTGGTGCTAAAGTATATACAGGATGTGGAATAGAATTACCAAATGAAGAAATTAAAGTAGAAGGAACTGTTGATACAAATACATTAGGGTCTTATGTATTAACATATAAAAATGAAAAATATAATATAAGTGAAACTAGAACTATAAATGTTACTAAAAAAACTGAACCTGTTATAAATGTTGAAACTGATAAACCAGGAAATGGTAAAGTTGTTTATTTAACATTTGATGATGGACCAGGCGGATATACAAAACAATTTCTAGATATATTAGATAAATATAATGCTAAAGCAACATTCTTTGTTACTAATCAATTTCCTAATTATCAATGGTTAATTGGAGAAGAAGCAAGAAGAGGACATACAGTTGCTGTTCATTCATTAACTCATAATTGGAATATATATAATTCAGTAGAAGCATATAAAAATGACTTTAATGCTATGAATGATATAATTGAACAACAAACTGGAAAGAGAACTAATATATTTAGATTCCCAGGAGGTTCTTCAAATACTGTTTCAAGAGGACATCAAAAAGGAATCATGACAACATTAACACAAGTAATGCAACAAGATGGATATCAATATTTTGATTGGAATGTAGATTCAAATGATGCTGCTGGTGCTAATAGTACACAAGTATATAATAATGTAATAAGAGGTATTAAGAATTCATCTAAACCAGTTATATTAATGCATGATATAAAGAAAAGTACATTAAATGCTTTAGATGATATGTTAAGATATATGACTAATAATGGTTATAAATTTGGAACATTAGATATAAATGGACCAATTGTACATCATGGAATAAATAATTAAAAAAGAGACTATTAAGTCTCTTTTTTTAATCGTTCCACATCCATGTCCAGAATCCATCACCATTTGGATATATATCTGACATTTCGATTACATAAGTTAGATTATCATCTTTTACAATTCCATGATATCTTTCATAAGTATATACTTTTAATTTAGCTGGTAATGATTCAGCAGTATAAACATAGTTTTCATCAACACCAATTATAAGTGCAGCATGTCCATTTCTTCCAATGAAGTCTCCAGGTTTGAAATTACCATTTGTCATGTATTCTGTTGTTATTTGATGATGAGGTCCCATATCTGATAAATCATCATTGTATTGAGCAAAATCACCAGCACCTACATCTCCAACATCATATCCACCATTATACATAGCCCATGTAACAAATCCTGAACAAGTAAATCCATTCATATTCATTTTAGAAATAAATTGATCATATATTTGGCATCCCCACATTTTAGGTCCAGTTGCAGTAGATTTAGATATATCTTTATATTTCTTAGTACTTAAATATAATCCTTTATGATAATATCTTCCTTCACCATCTATCATTGGTCTACCATGTCCTTGTAATCTACCATTTTCATTAAAGTAACGAATAGAGTATGGAAGTTCCATACTTAGGAATCTTGCTGCTGCTAGTACAGCACCTCTTGTTCCATCTCCAGCTTCTTGTATACGTGATTCTAATATTTTATCTAAAAGGTCTGCTTCTTCTTCTGAATATCTTCCACATGGTAAATATGGTTTATCATTGTTAGGGGAGAATGGTTGAATTAAATCAGTAACTTGAACAGTATATGTTTTATTATTTCCATCTAATAATGTTGCAGTAAAAGTAGTAGTTCCTTTTTTTAATCCTTTAATAGTATCATTTTCTATAGATATAATTGAAGAATCTTCTATTTCGTATGAAACTGTTTTATTAAAATCTTCATCATATTTAAATTCATAATGCATTTTTTTAGTTCCATTTAAAGCAAGATAATAAGTTGGTACTCTATCTAGGGTAGAGGAAAATTCTCCAACTATATTAGAAACAACATCAAATTTCTTTTTATATGTTTGATCTTCTTGTTTTAAATATAAAGTATAATTACCAGGTTTTAAATCAAAGTTACAATCCTTTATCTCTTTATAATGTATTCCATTTATAGAACAATAAGTTGGTTTGTCATCTTCAAAAGAAATTGTTACATGATATTCGCCATTTTTATTTATTTTATTCTCATATGATATTTCTACTAAATCTAAATTAATCATTGTTTTATTAGTATACATTTTTAAAGCTAATAAGGTTATTAATATAGCTATTATAATTATTGATATAATATAAAACATAGTTGAGTCTAAAAATTTTCTTATCATATTAACAACCCTTTATTATAAAAATATAATAACATAAAAAAAGCATAATCTAAATAGATTATGTTATTTTTCTAATATATCTAAAATATGTCTACCTGCACCTAATAGTTCAGGTCTTTCACATGTTGATAAATGATATCTTATGAACAATTCATATTGCTCATCATCCATATTATTAACAATCTTTTTAATATATTCTGTTGGACCATCTTGATTAATGATTTTAACTCTTTTTAAATTACATTTATCTTTTAAATAATTAATATCTTCTAATCTAACATATGAATATAGATTATTGTTGTCTTTTAATATCTTAAAATTATCATCTATATTATTTAAATCATCTTTAATATATCCTTCCATGAAACCATGATATATAAGAGCAAATTCATTCATACAATAAGATATAAAAATATATTTTTTAGAAACTCTTTTAGCTTCTTCTAAAGCTTTTAATTTTTCATCCATGGTTAATAGATGATACATAGGACCAAATAATAAAACTATATCAAATGAATTATCTTTAAATTTAGATAAATTTACTGCTGATCCTTGATAACAGTTTATATTAGCTTTTTCCATATATTTAAGATTTTGCTTAACTAATTCTACTGCAGTAACATCATATCCTTCATCTCTTAATGGAATAGAGTAAGCTCCAGTTCCTGCACCTACATCTAATATAGAATTTCCTTCTTTAATATACTCATGTATATATTTCATAGCAGTTATAAATTCTATATTTGCATGTTTAGTTTTTAATCTTTTATCTTCATTGTGTTTATTGTAATATTCTACTAATTCTTTTTCATTCATATAAAACACCTGAAGTTATTATAACATTTTTAGTGTAATTTGAAATGTATAATTTTTTTTGTTATACTATGATTCGTTTGTTTGAGTTTTTACAAAGGGGACATGAAAATTTTGGCTGATTTTGTTAATAAGATATATCCATTCACAACTGAGTCAATAACTGGATATATGAATAAAATGGATATGGAAAACAAGTCTGTCTTAACAGTTGGTTCATCAATTGACCAAGTGTTATCTGCTTGTTTATATGGCTCAAAAGATATAACTTTAATTGATATAAGTGAACAAACTTTAGATTATTTATTATATAAAATAGATGCTGTTCATAAAACTAATACACCATCTGAATTATATAGATTAATAACTTCATCTAGAGAATTTGTATATGATAAAGATGAATTATTTGGACCTTTTGCCTTAAAAAGTATGTGTCCATATATGAAAGATGAAGAATCATATCAATCATTAAAAGAAAAATTAGATAATATATCTATTAAATATGTTCATGGTAGTATATTTGATATGGATAATGTATTAGGTGATAACAAATACGATAGAATGATATTATCTAATGTATTACAATATTGTAATCAATTTAGAGGAAATATTCCTTTAAGAGATTTTATAAGAATGAATTTTGAACAATTTTGTAGACATTTAAATGATGATGGAATATTACAATTATTATATATATATTCTTATTCTGGTAATACACCATTAGATACAGAAGGATTTAGAGTATCAGATATATTATTAGCATTACATGGATATTATTTGAATTCATATGAATTTGAAAGTGGTAATTCTAATGATGCAGTATTAACATATACAAAAAAGTAAGATAGATATCTTACTTTTTTAATGCTATAATACAAGCATGAGAGGAGGAATAATATGTTTAAGTTGGTTTCTAAATATGAACCTGCAGGAGATCAAATAACTGCAATTGATGAATTGGTTAAAGGTATTGAAGAAGGTAAAAAGAGTCAAGTATTACTTGGTGCAACTGGAACAGGTAAAACATTTACCATGGCTAATGTAATAGCTAAAGTAAATAAACCAACTTTAATACTTGCGCATAATAAAACACTTGCTGGTCAATTATATGCTGAAATGAAAGAATTATTTCCTGATAATAGAGTAGAATATTTTGTATCATATTATGATTATTATCAACCAGAAGCATATGTTCCTCAAAGTGATACTTATATAGAAAAAGATGCATCTATAAATGATGAAATAGATGAACTTAGACATGCTGCTACAGAATCTTTATTGACTAGAGATGATACTATTATTGTTTCATCTGTATCTTGTATATATGGATTAGGTGATAAAGCAGATTATGAAAAAGAAGCTTTAGTTTTATGTACAGGTGATGAAAAAAGTAAGGAATATATCTTAGGTAGATTAGTAGATATGGGATATGAAAGAAATGAATTAGATTTTCACCGTGGTACTTTTAGATCTAAAGGAGACACTATTGATATAGTTCCTTCTTCCGAAAAGAAAAATGGTATAAGAGTGGAATTATTTGGTGATGAAATAGATAGAATAGTTGAATTTGATGTATTAACAGGAAGCATTATTCAACAAAAGAAAACTGCTATGTTATTCCCAGCAACTCACTTTGTTACTAATAAAGATAAAATAGATGAATCTATTAGAAGAATAGAAGAAGAGTTAAAAGAAAGATTAGAATACTTTAAAGAGAATAATAAACATCTTGAAGAACAAAGATTAAGAGAAAGATGTACTTATGATATAGAAATGTTAAAAGAAACTGGTTTCTGTCATGGTATTGAAAACTATTCAAGACATTTAGCATTAAGAGGAGAAGGAGAAACTCCTTCTACACTTATTGATTTCTTTCCTAAAGATTTCTTACTTATAGTAGATGAATCACATGTTACTATTCCTCAAGTAAGAGGTATGTATAATGGTGATAGAATGCGTAAAACTACATTAGTAGAATATGGTTTTAGATTACCAAGTGCATTAGATAATAGACCTCTTCAATTTGATGAATTTGAAAAGAAGTTAAATCAAACAATATATGTATCTGCAACACCAGGTGACTATGAAATGGAACTTGTTAATAATAAAGTTACTGAACAAATCATTAGACCAACTGGTTTATTAGATCCAAAGATTGAAGTAAGAAAAACTGAAGGTCAAATTGATGATTTAATAAATGAAATAAATATTAGAATAGAAAAGAATGAAAGAGTATTAATAACAACTCTTACAATAAGAATGGCTGAAGAACTAACATCATATTTAAAGAATATAGGTATTAAAGTTGCATACTTACATTCAGAAGTTAAAACTTTAGAAAGAATGAAAATATTAAGAGAATTAAGATTAGGTAAATATGATGTATTAGTAGGTATTAATCTATTAAGAGAAGGTATTGATTTACCTGAAGTATCATTGATAGCTATCATGGATGCAGATAAACAAGGATTCTTAAGAAGTGATAGATCACTTATCCAAATAATTGGACGTGCTGCTCGTAATGAAAATGGTGAAGTTATCATGTATGCTGATACTATTTCAGATAGCATGAAAACAGCTATTGAAGAAACTGAAAGACGTAGAAGCATTCAAGATAAATATAATAAAGAACATGGTATAGTACCTAAAACAATTATTAAAGAAATTAGAGATCTTATTTCTAATACTTCTGAAGAAGATAATGCTATTAAAGCTGAAAATAATAAATTATCTAAGAAAGATAAAGATAAGTTATTAGTTGACTTAGAAAAAGAAATGAAAGAAGCTGCTAAGAACTTAGACTTTGAAAGAGCTATGGAATTAAGAGATATTATCTTTGAAATAAAAAGTGAAGAGTAAAATCTTCACTTTTTATATTTAATATGATATTATTTAAATAGAAAATAGGTGGTTAAAGTGGATATTAGAAATAATAAAATAGTTTATTATGTTGGTAAAGTTTCTTTATTAATTATTAAGTATTTTTGTTTATTCTTATTTATATTTACAGCAGGTAAAACAATAGGATTAACTGTATATAGTTTAATTAAAGGTGATGCTATGCCAAATACATTAATTGCAACAATGGTTGGAAGTATTACAGGAAATGATATTCATGAAATATTAGAAGCTATTGTTAAATATGGTAAATTAGATACTATTGTATCAGCATCTGGAATTGGATTTGCTGATTCAATTACATTCTTATTACTATTCTTTGTAATAGGTGGATATTCTAGAATATTTAAAGCATTAATATTAGAAAATATTTATACAAAAGAAAATTTAGAAATATTAAAAGAATCTGTACCACTTACATTAATATTATTATTTACTCAACCTATAGTTATTACTCTTATAAGAGATATAATTAAAATAAATGATTCATTTGGAAGTTATAATTTCATTGGTATTCCATTTGCAATCATATCAATTGTATTATATATAGTTGTTGATAATGGATTAGATTTAGAAAAGAAAATTAAATCTTATGAAAGAAAACTTGCTAAAGTAGAAGAAGAAAAACAAGAAGCTGAAATAATTGCTTTAGAAAAGAAAGTAAGAGAACATCACGATAGTAAAGCTAAGAAAAAAACAACAGCTAAAAAGAATACAACAACAAAAGTAGAAGAACCAAAAAAAGCAACTTCTACTACTAAAAAAGTTGCAAAAACAACAACTAAAAAGTCTAGCAAATAAGCTAGATTTTTTTATGATGTAAAGCGAACATTTTTAAAAATAACATAAAAACGTTATTTATAAAATTAAGTTAATTTTTTGTTGTAAAGAGTATGTTTTTAAGGATTAAAATATACTCTTTTTATTATATAATTATAATAGAAAAGGAGAGGTAAAAGATGAACGTATATCAATTGAAGATTGATGACCTAGATATGGTTCTAGACCCAGTGTTCAAGACAGAAGAAAGTGCTATGATAGCTAGCAAGAAATACTATAATCGTAAGATATCTATTATTCAAAAAACATTAGATAGCTTATCTGATTGTGTATATCGTGTAGCAGAGGTAAGTGAAGACGGCATTTCACTTAGAGATTCTGTATTTGCTACTATGGAAGGCGCAAAGAACTACAGTTTAGAAAATAATATAGGCAACTCAAAAATTTATAAAGAAGACATAATCAACGGCAACCATGATTATGAATTAATTGAAGTTTAAGAACAGGAAAAGATATAGAAAAAAGTATTCTATATCTTTTTATTTTATGCTATAATTATACACGTTATTGGAGGGGATAACATGGATAAAATATATATATTTGGTCATAAGAACCCTGATACTGATTCAGTATGTAGTTCTATTGCATATGCAAATTTAAAAAATAAATTAGGTTTTAATGCAGAACCTAGAATATTAAGTCCAATTAATCCAGAAACAAAATTTGTTTTAGATAAATTTAATTTAGAAGAACCTAAATATTTAAATGATGTTAAAGTTAAAATTAAAGATGTTAAATTTCATAAGAATTATTTAATAAATGAAAATAAACCTATTATAGATGCTTATAATATGATGAATAAGCATAGTATTACAGGTATTCCTTTAGTAGATGATGATAATAAGTTAACAGGATATGTTTCATTAAAAGAAGTCGCTAATGAAATGATCTTTAATGAATCAATTAAAATATCAACAACATTTGATGATTTAGTTAATATTCTTGAATCTAAAGAATATATTAAATGTGATGAAGTCATTGAAGGTTATGCACATGCTGCAACATTCGATGACGCTTCATTTATAAGAGATATTCCTTTAGATAATGAATCTATTCTTATAGTAGGTGATAGAGCTTCTATCATTAGCTATGCTTTAACTAGTAAAGTTAAATTAATAATTGTAGTTAAAGATAAGAAATTAACTAAAGAACAAAAGAAGATTGCTAAAGAAAATAATATAAATGTAATATGTACTCCAAAATCTTCATTTAAGATTGCTAGAGTATTATGTTTAGCTAATCCAATTAAATCTATTAAAAGAGGTGGATCAGTTATTACATTTAATAAAGATGATTATTTAACAGACTTTATTGAAGCAACATCTAAATTAAAACATACTAACTATCCAATTGTTGATAGTGATAATGTTTGTTTAGGAATGTTAAGAACTATTGATGCTCATGAAACTAATAAGAAAAAAGTTATATTAGTTGATCACAACATGGTTGGACAATCAGTAGATGGTTTATATGAAGCTGATATTCTAGAAATTATAGATCATCATAATATAGGAGATATTAATACTTCTAATCCAATTAATTTTAGAAATATGGCTGTTGGATCAAGTTGTACTATAGTATTCTTCTTATATAGAGAAAATAATATTAAGGTTACTAAAGATATTGCTGGACTATTATTAAGTGGTATTATCTCAGATACTCTTATGTTAAAGAGTCCAACAACTACTGAAGTAGATAAAATGGTTGCTAAAGAATTAGCACGTATAGCTAAATTAAATATTAATAAGTATGGTTTAGAATTACTTGAAAGTGGAGTATCAATTGAAGGAATGTCTCCTTCTGATATAATCTTCAAGGATTTCAAAATCTATACTGTAAATGAAAGAAATATGGTAGTAGGTCAAGTATTTACCACTGATTATAAAGAATTTGCAAGAATTGAAAATGAACTAGTAGAAGAGTTAGATAGAGTTCAAGCTAACCATGACTATGATGCATGTGTATTATTTGTAACTAATTTCTTAACTAATAATTCTAATGTGTTATATGCACATAAATGTGAAGATTTAGTTGCTACTGCATTTGGTATTAAACATATAGAAGAAGGTTTCTTACTTAAGGATGTAGTTAGTAGAAAGAAACAAATAGTACCTAACTTAATGGATGTATTAGAAAGCAGATAAGATGAAATATTTAAAGGAAAATATAATATTTATTCTATCTGTAATTACATGCGTTGCAGGCGTAATTATATTAATAAAAGAATGCTTATAAGCATTCTTTTTTAGTTTATGGATTTGCCAAAATGATAAAAATTTGCTATAATGTTCACATGTGTGGTGCATTATGCTAGTCATTATACTATTTGAAGGTGGGGCTAAAAATCCACCAGAATGTCGAATGACACTTTGCTATTTTGCTTCTTCTGCCCAAGTTGGGGTGAGATAGTAATTTAAGACATGAGGATAACTACAATGGCATGTAGCTGATAACTCCTTATATCGCGTCACTCAATAATGAGAATAATATAATACGTACATGATGTGAGTGTTAATCCGGGATTGATTCGAAATGGACATGAAATGATTAATGCAAAAGCATATAAGAATAGTCACTTATGTTAGGGAAAACCTCTAGCGTGTATATACTATAGGTATTGAGGTGCGGACTAAGTGGTAATCGAGACGTTAAGTAGAGATGCTTAACAACTTCCATTAAAACGAAAGTGCTTAAGAGTAATCAAGAGTTGGAAGTTGAGAAACTCTTCTCGACCTAAGCCGTAAATTTGATTTATAGTATACCATACAAATAGACTTTGATTTGGGGAAGACCGAGTTGAAGTTTTTTTATGCAATAATTTATTATTATTTATATATTTATAAATCCATAAATGATATAATATGAGGTAAGATTAAGAGTGTGGAGTTTAAGATATGGGAAAAATAAATAGAAAGAAAATAATTGTATTAGTTATAGCATTTATTCTATTTGATTTAGTACTATCTTTATGTGCATATAATTATAAAAATATTAAAACTTATATTGGAGAAACAGTTCATAAATTATATTTATCTACAGTAGATGTATCAGGTATGGAAATATCTGCTGTATTATTAGATGAAGATAAAAATCAATATACAAACTATGAGTGGCATGCTACCGAATTTGAAGATCAAAGAACTTTAACATATCAAGTAAATTATAAAAAAACAGATTTATCTGCATCATATAAAGCAGGAGATTTGGAGATTGAAGTAGATAATATATTTGCTGGGTTTATGAATTTGTCTAGTGCGCTTGTTTCTTATATGTCAGATGTAATAGTAATTAGTGCTGATATTAATTATAGTGGTAATTCACCTCATTATTACGATTGGTCATATAAATATTCATCAGATAAAACAAAGATAATTCTTTATAATAATAATGAGATACTTGCTAATATTAATTATGAAGGAAGTATTCAAATATCATATGTTATGTATGCTGCTACATTAAAAAATAATACTACAAGTACATTTAGCAGTGTTTTAAATTCAACAGTTAATAGTAATCCTATTACTATAGCATTTGATGCTACTAATGATGAAATGGTTTTAAAAAAAACTAGGATTTATAGTTACAGTTCTTATGACGGATTACCAGAAGGAGATTATACATGGTTTGAATACGATTTCGAATTTAATCAAGATGGTGGTGCAAAGGCATATTCAAACTTCCATTTTAAATTTGATTTACCAGAAGGATCAAAAATATTATATTCTGGAGTAGATAAACCAATTAATGATTATTTTACAACCGGTTGTGTGTATGGAGGTATTGTATCATTTGATGCTCATGATCCAGTAGGATATTTATCGGAGAATTCCAAGTGTTTTGGTAGAGTATCAGTAGGTATTCCATCAAGCGTTGATGATAATTTTAATTTTAAAGTTGGAATGTATGGAAATTATTATTATGGTGGTTATTTAGATGATAATCTTCCTTTAGAAAAAATATTAGAATTTGATAATAATATTGATTTATCAAAATATAAACTTGAAGACTCAATTAAATATTATATTACTGGTAGATTGTATGATAATAATTATGATTATAGTTTATTAGGAAAAGACAATGGTATTATTCCTCTTCAAGTAAATTATGAATTAAAAAATCCATCAAGAAGAACTTTGACACAACAAATAGGAAGCGATGTCATATATATAAAGTATAAAAATGGTGTTGAAAAAAAATTGTCTGACGAAGAATTCGGATATGAAACAATTATATTTCCTGGGTATAATGAAGATGAATCAAAACTATTTCAAGATTATTTTAAAGATGGTAATTGGAATAATATAAAAAATGGCAAATATTTGGTTGATTTGTATGTTAGATATGAAAATGAAAATAATTATACTTTATATGAATCATTTAATAACTCTGGGAAAATATTTGAAAATTTTCCAAAGAAGGTTTGCGGTTATTATTTTACTATTCACGAGTATAATTTATCAATGTCAATGAGTACATATTCTTTTATAAGATTGAGTGATACTAATTTAGACATAGATGATGTTATCAGAATATCTCCAATGATGGCCGTCTATAATGATAACGAATTAATTAGTCCTACTGCTCTTGATTCCACATCAGATGGCTATGATTACGTACATGAATATGATCTTAATCATTTTGGAACAGATTTAAAAAGAACATATTATAGTTATGTTGGAAAAATAATAAATTGTTATGCATTTCAATATGCTAATTTAATTCCTTTTAAAAATATGAATAATAATTTATATTATTCTGAAGGAGGTTTATCATTACATTTTTCTGATCAATCTAATAATTATAAAGGAGAAACAATATATGCATTATTGTCGGAAGGACTATATGTAGATGATGAATCTGAATTTTCTGTAAAAGTTTCTTATGTTAGTCCATGGGCTGAATCTGGAATAAATCACAGTTTATATCGCTCTACAAATCGTGGTTACATGAATTCTGATGAATTTAAAGACTATATTAATCAACATATGACGTTTGAAGTAATTAATAATTGGAATGATTCTGATAGACAAATGTTAATAATTACAATTGATTTAAATGATGATCCATTAGATCTATCATGGTTTAAAAATTATTCCAACAGGGTATATTATCCTTATGGAGCTATGTCTTTTATGGATATTAATTTTAAAACATATATAAATAGTGATTCTTTAAGTGAATATGGAAAAAATGTTGCCCTTGAATCATTTATTGATTCCTTTACTAAAAAGGGAACAGCTGGCGAATATGGATATGTAAAGGATTCTTATGATGTAAATGGTAATGGTGATACAGAAGAGTATTTATATCGTAGTGTTTCTAATAGAACAATTACAACAGCTACAGAATCTAGTCAAAGTTTAAAAACAACTGCTAAGACTGATAAAGATAACTATGGTGAAGAAGTAAATGTATCTTTAAATAATCAGTATACTTATAAATTAAGAGCTAGAAGTGGTGCAAACAAAATTACTAATATGGTTATATATGATTCATTAGAAAAGTATATAAAGAGAGATAGTAATTATGTTTTAGCAGCAGGTGAGAATAATTATTTCCAAGGTACATTTAAAGATGTAGACACATCATTTGCTGAATCTCAAGGATATACAGTTAAAGTTTATTATTCAGAAAATGATAAACCAGGAAGTTTATCAAGTGATACTTCATGGAAAGTTTATAATTCTTCGACTGATAAATCTAAAGTTAAATCATTAGCATTTGAATATTTAGATGGATCAGGTAATAAAGCAGTATTACCTGAAGATACTTTGACTTATGTAGAAGTAATCATGAGATCTCCATCTGCAATAAGTGGTACTAAATATCGTACTTACAATGGTTCATGGGTTGAATGGAATGCATTAGATTCAACTAATAACATCATTCCTGATGTAGTAGGAATAAACTCAAATGTTGCAACAGTATCTTTACCAGCTAAATTAATTGTTAAACATTATCTTGAAGGTCAAGTTATTCCATTCCTTCCAGATGAAGTATATGATAATCTTCTATTTGGTAAGACTTATACTACATCACAAAGTGATAGTCTTCCTCCAAATTATGTGTTCTATAGAACAGATGGAGATGAACCAAATGGAACAATTAGCAAAGGTGTAACAGAAGTTAATTATTATTACAAATATAAAGATCCAATAGTATCCTTTAATAGTACTAGAAGTGCAACTGAGGCCATTGATCATAGAACTGATGCTGTAACTTATTCAATTAAAACAAACTATAGTATTGAGGATTACATTGGTACTTATGGATATGGTGAATCTTTTACATTCCATTATGAAATAGATTTAACTAAATCTGATTTAGATGGTGGAACATATGATTCTGAAAATAATAGAGTTGACTGGCATGTTAATACTGATATTGATTCAGTAGATAAACATGAATTTGAAACTGATCATACAATAAGTGTTGTTTATAAAAATGTTCCAATTAGTGATAGAGAAATTGCCGCACAAGCAAGTTATGGATGCAGTTATCAAACAGATGTACCACGTGGAACAGGAAGCGTAGATGGATTATATACTACTGTAAATGAAAAATATAAAATAACAGTTAAACATTTAGAAGATGGTACAAACAATGTAATAGCTCCAGAAGAAACATATTATAAATATTATAATGAAGCATATGAATATGGAGAAAGTTCTTCATTACCTGGCAACTATAAATTAAAAACAAGACCAGATAATTACAAGGGTAATGTTCTTGCTGAAGAAACAGTTATAACTTATCTATATGAAAAGAAAACACCTGTATTAACAAGTGAAAGTAATATAACTGGTACAAGTGAAATTGATAATAGAACTAAACAAGTAACATATAATCTTTCTAGTACATCAACTATAAAAGAATATATTGGAACAGGTAAAGTTACTGAAGTATTAGAACTTCCATATGTAATAGATATAAGTAAATCATTATTTACAGGAGGAACATATGATGCTTATAGAAAAACTATTACATGGACTAAATCATATTCAACAACATCTGCTGATATTAATTCAATTGATACTTCACATGAAGTAAGAATTGTATATAAAAATATACCAATAAGTGCAAGAAATATGACTGCTACTTATACAAGTAAAATCAGTAATGATTTAAATGATAAATCTTCAAGTGCATCTGCATCTACTGAAATAAATGAAAAATATAAGATAACAGTTAAACATTTAGACAAAGAAAATAGAGTTGTAGCACCTGAGGAAACATATTATAAATATTATAATGAATCATATGAATATGGAATAAGTTCTTCATTACCTGGAAACTATCAATTAAAAACAAGACCAGATAATTATAAAGGATATGTATTGGCTGAAGAAACAACAGTTACTTATGTATATGAAAAGAAAACACCTGTATTAACAAATGAAATAATTATAACCGGAAGTGATACTATTGATTCAAGAACAGCATCTGTAACTTATAAAGTTAATAGTACAGTTACTGTTAAAGATTATTTAGGTTATAGTGCATTAATAGAAACTATTCAATTACCATATGAAATAGATACAACTAAATCTAATTTAGCTGGTGGAACATATGATAAAAATGATAAAGAAATAACTTGGATAAAAGAAGTTGATGTTGAAAATGTAGATATTAATACAATTACAACAAGTCATGAAATAAGTATTGTTTATAAAAATATTCCAATAAGTGTTTTAAATATAGATGCTAATTATGTAAGTGAGTATATAAATGACATTAATCAAATTGAAAAGACTGCTTCTAAGTCAACTGAAATAAAAGAAAAATATAAAATAACAGTTAAACATTTAGAATATGGAACTAATAAAGAAATTGCTCCAGTTGATACATATTATAAGTATTACAATGAATCATATGAAGTAGGTGAGTCTTCTAATTTACCTGGTAATTATAAATTAAAAACAAGACCAGATAATTATAAAGGAACTGTTAAATCAGAAGAAACAGTTGTAATTTATTTATATGAAAAGAAAAATCCAAATTTAACAAGTAATGTTTCAATTACATCTACTGATTTAATTGAACATAGAGTAGATCCTATTACGTATAGTATAGTAAGTGCTTCTACTGTAAAAGATTTCATTGGATCAGGAACAATTACTGATGTTATAGAACTTCCATATGAAATAGATCTAACTAAATCTAATTTAGATGGAGGAACATATAATAATTCAACAAAGAAGATTACATGGACAACTCCATATGAAACAACAACAGCAAATGTAGGTAATTATAGTACTAGTCATGATATTAGTTTAGTATATAAAAACATTCCAATTGATGTATTAACATTAAATGTTAATTATATAAGTACTATTTCAAATGAATTAGGAACTATGTCTTCTAATAAAGAAACATCAACTGAAATAAAAGAAAAATATAAAATTATAGTTAAGCATTTAGAATATGGAACTAATAAAGTATTAGCTGATAATGATGTCTTTGAAAAATATTACAATGAATCTTATGAAGTTAGTATAAGTGAAAAATTACCAGCAAATTATAAGTTAAAAACAAGACCAAGCAATTATAAAGGTAATATATTAGCTGAAGAAACAATAGTAACTTATTTATATGAAAAGAAGACACCTGTATTAATGGGATTTGTTAATATGACGGGACCTGAATCTATTGAAAACAGATTTGAATCTATAGATTATAAGATTTCTTATTCGGGTTCAGTTAAAGATTTAATAGGCGAATATAGTACTAATATAGTAGTTGAACTTCCATATGAAATAGATATTGATAAATCTAATGTAAATGGAGGAACATATAATTCAAGTAATAAAACTATTACATGGAATTATGTTGATTCAACGACTACTATAGATATAAAAACTTATAATTATGAACATAATATAAAAGTTACTTATAAGAATGTACCAATAAGTGCTAAAAGGTATGAAGCTAAGGTTACAAGTGTTTTAAATGCTGAAAATACATCTGATACAAGAGAATCTTTAAATACTATAAATGTATTAGAAAAATATAAATTAGTTGTTAAACACTTACAATATGAAACTAATAAGGAATTAGCTACTCAAGAAGAATACTTTAAATTATATGGAGAAGAGTATGAAACTTCAGCTTCATCTAATGTAACTGATAATTATACTTTAAAGATTACTCCAAGTAATTATAAAGGTACTATTAAATCAGAAGTTACTGAAGTAGTATATTACTATGAAATGATTGATTCTGATTTAATAACAAATATTGAAGTAGAAGCTCCTGAAGTAATAAGTGAAGTTGATGAAGAAGTTAATATTAAAATAACTTATAAGTTTAAAACATCTAATTATTTAGGTGAATCTAAAGTAATTATAAAAGATGTATTACCATATAAAATAGATGAAGAAAAATCTAATTTAGATGGAGGTACATATAATTCATCTACAAGAACAATTACATGGATTATAAATGATAATGTTGATAACCTAGAATCTACTGAAAAAGAATATACTAAAGGTATAAAGATAGTATTCCTTGATGCTAAAATAAATGAACCAATTATTAATAATGTTTCAGGAAGTATAGTATTAGATAATAATTCTAATATAAAAGAAACATCTGGTATAACAGATGTTAAAGTATATAGAAATATAATTGTTAAATATTTAGATATTGATACAAATGAAGAAATAAGTGAACAAGTAATATTTAATGATTTAGTTGGAACATTAATAACTCCTATATCTAAAAATATAGAAGAATATACTTTAGTAGAAACACCAAGTTCATCAAATTATAAAGTAGAACTTGTAGATCAAACTTTAACTTATAAATATAAGAAGAGAGTTAAAGAAGTAGTACAAGAAGAAATACTTAAAGTTGATGAAAACCCATCAACTGGTGAGTTTAAAACGTATTATTTATTATCTATTCCAATTATAATATTAACTTTATTATTAATTAGAATAAGTAAGCGTAATATATTTAAAAGATATGTGTAATACATATCTTTTTTTATGTTATAATATTCATACGGTGATTATATGAAAAAACATGATAATTGGATTTTTATTGTATTTATTTTAACTTTTATACTATCAATTATATTTAGTGCTATTTCAAATGTAATGGCAGCTACTTTTAATGAAATAGTATTAACTATTTTATTAATTATTACAATAGCATTTGGTATATTATTTGATGTAATTGGTACAGCTGTTATATCAGCAAATGAAGCTTCATTTCATGCTTTAAATAGTAAGAAAATAAAAGGCGCTAAACAAGGATTATTTTTAATAAAGAATAGTAGTAGAATATCATCTGTTTGTAATGATATAGTAGGTGATGTATGTGGTATTATATCTGGTGCTTTAGGAGCTATGATAGCTATATCTTTCAGTACTAGATTTAGTATTAATAGTACAATTATAAGTATAATTGTATCAGCATTTATTTCTTCAATGACTGTAGGTGGTAAAGCAATATTTAAGAAAGTTGCTTTAACAAAAGCTGATAGTATTACTTTAACAGTTTCAAAAGTATTAAATAAAATAGGAGTTGGAGGAAAATAAATGAAAGCACTAATAACAGGAGCATCATCTGGAATTGGCTATGAAATGGCCAAGTATTTAGCATCTAAAGATATAGATTTAATATTAGTTGCTAGAAGAAAAAGTAGATTAGATAAAATGAAAAAGGAATTTAAAAATATAAATGTAAAAGTTATTCCTTTAGATATAAGCTTATATGATAATTTAGAATTACTATATAATTCAGTTAAAGATGAAGACATAGATATATTAATTAATAATGCTGGATTTGGTTTATTTGGTGATTTTGATAAAACAGATTTAGAAACTGAATTTAATATGATTGATTTAAACATTAAATCGTTACATTATTTAACAAAGAAATTCTTAATTGATTTTAAAGAAAAAGATTCTGGTTATATTTTAAATGTAGCATCATCTGCAGGTTTTTCTGCTGGTCCTAAATTATCAACTTATTATGCTACTAAAAATTATGTTTTAAGATTAACAGAAGCTATATATGAAGAATTAAAACATGATAATTCTAATGTACATGTAAGTGTATTATGTCCAGGTCCTGTTGAAACTGAATTTAATCAAGTTGCACATGGAGAATTTGCATCTAAAGGTGTAAGTGCAGAATATGTTGCTAAATATGCTATTGATAACATGTTTAAAAACAAATTAATTATAGTACCAACATTTAAAATAAAATTTGCGACATTTATTCAAAGATTTTTACCAATTAAATTAGTTATGAAATTTATTTATAATTATCAAAGTGGAAAAATCAATAAAAAAGATGTATAATAGCAATCACTTTAGAGGGGATAGCTATGGAAAAGAAAGATCATATTAGAAATTTTATAAGTGAATATATTGATTCTAAAAGTGATTATAGACAAGAAAGTATTACTAGATATATTGAATTAAATAAAAATAAAATTAAACAAGACAGACAAAAGATAATAGATTTTTATAAAGCTAATTTTATGATATGTGGACTTAATATGTCTTATGATGCTTTAAGATATGATTCATATGGCAATGAATGGATTAAACTTGATAATAGAAGAGATTTAGAATTATTTGAACAATTAATTGCTGTAGGATATGAAGCTAAGATATTTAATGATAGCTATTTTTTGAAATTTTTTGAATCAAAGAAACTTCCTAGAGAAGAATTAAAATATTGTCTTCCAGAAGAGTTTGAATATTTAGATGAAGAATATTATGAAGGATTAAATAAATATATTATTCAAAATGGATGTCTTTATATTACAAGTCAATACTATGACGAAATAGAACGCACATGTAGTACACAAGATTTATTAAGATATTGGTTTGTAACTAATAATATTCCTAATGCTATAGAGATGTGTGAAAGATTTCAATATATGTTAATGTATAATGAAGATGAATTATTAAATGTAGCTACATTCTTACATGTAAATGGATGTGGGCCATTAGCATTATTAATGGAACTAAATAAAGATATTGAATCAGATATTCTTGCAAAAGTAGATTATTTAGTTCATACAATGGATGATAAGAAAAAAGAAGTATTTAATAAACATAAAGAAATATTCTTAAAAGTATTAGAAAGTGAATATAAGAAAAGTATTATACAAAAGAAAAAAGGACTTAAATAAGTCCTTTTTATTATTAATTACTTTTTAGTAATTTCTTTAACTTTATCAACTGCTTTAGATACATTAGATTGACCAAATGCATTTAATACTTCAATTGGAATTGCAAATATAATTGTATTTGATTGATCTGAAGAAATATCGTTTAATGTTGATAATGTTCTTAAGTGTAATGAACCAGGTGCACTTGATAATAATTCAGCAGCTTTAGCTAAGTTTTCAGCTGATTCAACTTCACCTTTAGATTTAGTAATAACTGCAGCTTTTTCTCTTTCAGCTTCAGCAGCTTTAGCAATAACTCTTTGCATTTCCATTGGCAATTTAATGTCTTTTAATTCAACGTTTTCAACTTTAATTCCCCATGGGTCAGTTGCTTTATCAATGATATCACATATTTCATTTGAGATTTTATCTCTTTCTGAAAGTAATTCATCTAATGATACAGCACCTACAGCATTACGCATTGTAGTTTGAGCTAATTGTGCTACAGCATATTGATATCTTTCAACTGCTATAACAGCTTTAGATGCATCAAATACTTTGTAGTATAAGACTGCATTGATTTTAATTGAAACGTTATCTCTTGTGATTGCATCTTGTTCAGGTACATCTACAGCTTTAGTACGAATATCAATTTTTTGGAAAGATTGAATAATAGGTAATACTATATTCCAACCTGGATTTAATACTTTTTTAAATTTACCAAATTCAAATAATATTCCTCTTTCATATTCGTTTACTTGTTTTATAGAACATAATATTATTAATAATAAAAATATAATAAAAGGTCCCATAAGTGATAATAAAATTTCTAACATAATTCTCATCCTTTCTTATTAATTATTATAGTTTTATATGTACCAAAAGTAAAGCAACTATTGACTTTTAAAGTACATAAAAGTATTATTAAATTAGATAATAGAATGGGTTGATGAACATGTTAAAAAAGAAGAGTAAAAAGATAAGTGAAAATAAGAAAAATTTCTATGTTGGTATACTTTGTAGTGTAGCAATATTTTTAATGGGAGTTATTTATTTAACTATTCCTGCATACTATGGATTAGATGCAATGAATAATGTTAATGCAAATAATATATTTGTTAGTGGACTTTTGATGTTCGCTTGTGTTAATCTAGTTAAGTACATTGTTGTTGGAAAGAATCCGACTTCTGAAAGAGTATATATGACTATTGCATGTGCTGGATCTGGTGCACTTGATATTATATTAGGTGGTTTTTTTGAAGACCAACATATGGTATTAGCTATATCAATTCTAGTATTTGTTTTATCAATGACAACAGTCAAACTATATACTATTGATTATTATCATGAAAGAAAAGATGCTTTTTTCTATATTGAAACAATGTTATTATGTTTATTCCTTATTGTTGGAGTAGTTATATCAGTTAATTTATTTAAAGATTCTGCTATTCAAACAATTATGTTAGGATTCTTATTTATTATTATAGGAATATTAGATGGAGTAAATATATCTATTAAAGCTATGTTAAAAGCTCAAAGATTTTTAAATAAGATCAAATTAAAGTAGGTGTATTATGAAAGTTATAAAAGACTTTGAAGATTATGAAATATTAGATATGGCAAGTGGCCAAAAATTAGAAAGATGGAATGGAGTATTATTATCAAGACCAGATCCACAAATAATATGGCCTGTTAAATCTAAAAAGAGTTTATGGGACTCAGTAGATGCTAAATATACAAGAAGTAAAACTGGTGGGGGAGAATGGCATGTTTATAATAAAGATATGGATGATTCTTGGACAGTTTCTTGGAAAGATTTAACATTTAATTTAAAATTAATGGGATTTAAACATACAGGTTTATTTCCAGAACAATCATATAATTGGAATATAATTAGAAATAAAATAGCTAATAGTACTAAAAAGAGTGTTAAAGTATTAAACTTATTTGCTTATACAGGCGGTGCATCAGTTGCTGCTTTATCAGCAGGAGCTGAAGTAGTTCATGTTGATTCATCTAAAGGTATGGTTGAATGGGCAAAAGAAAATGTTAGATCATCTGGATTAGGCGATAAACCAATTAGATTCTTAGTAGATGATGTTGTTAAATTTGTTGAAAGAGAAATTAGAAGAGGAAATAAATATGACATCATCATTATGGATCCTCCTTCATTTGGTAGAGGTTCTAATAAAGAAATATGGAATATAGAATCTGATTTATATAATTTAGTTGAATTATGTACTCAAATACTAAGTGATGATCCTATTATGTTCTTAATTAATTCGTATACTACTGGATTATCTATGAATGTATTAAAAGATGTTTTAATGCTTACTGTAAATGAAAAATATAAAGGTTATATTGACTGTGATGAAGTAGGTATTCCTATGAAAGATTCTGATCTTGTATTACCATGTGGTATATATGCAAGATGGGAAAAAGAAAAATATGAAGAATAAAAAAACGAGATTTAAATCTCGTTTTTATTTTAGTCTGGAATTGAATCATCGAAATTGAAGAAATTATCCATATCAGTTTCTTCTTCAACTGGTTCTTCATGTATTTCAATTTCTTGAACTTCTTCAGTTTGTGGTTCTTCTTCAACAACATCTTCTTCAGCTTCAACTATTTCGATTTCTTTTGATTCTTTATGTTTATCTTTTTTGTTTTTCTTTTCTTCTTTTCTTTCTTCAACAACTTCTTCAGTAGTTTCTTCGATTGGTTCTTCTTTTGATTTTGATTCACCAAAGTAAGAACATAAGTCATCTGAATGAGAAGTAGAGTATTCAATTATATCTGAAAGAGTTTTATTATAGAATTCATATGCATCTAATATATAATCTAACTTTAATTGAATAGCTTTCTTTTCAGCTGTTAACTTAACTAACTTTTGTTTGCTGATTGATGCCTTTTGAATAAGCTTATTCATTTCATTTTGTTCATCTTTAATCTTTTTCTTTCTTTCATCAATCTTTAAAGTAATTTCTTTGTTAGCACTTACTAAGATATTTTGAAGTTCATCGTTTTGGAATTTTTCTACAAGATTTTGATAATCTGCTTCAAATCCATTTATATCATCATTCCATTTAGCAATTTGATCTTTTGATCTGTTAAATGAATCTTTATATTCTTTTACATTTTGTAATTGCTTATCAACTTCTTTAGATAAATCTGTTAATTTATGTTCATTTTCTGTTTTTAAAGAAAATAGGTTAACAATTGCTTCTTCAAGTGTTGAGTTAGTTTCTTTTATTAAATCATTCATGTTTACAACCTCTTTCGTATTCTCTTAAAAATTATAACAAAATATAATTTTTTTGTAAATATATATTATATATATAGAAAAGAAAAAAATAATGTGTAAATTAATTAAAAAAATTTAAAAAATATTATTGACTATAGAATGATTACGTAGTATAGTTAAGATACTTAGTAAGGTAACGAACTAAGAAGTGGAAATATTTTATTTGTGGTCATAATCCAAACTATGATTTCATTAGTATTTCCACTTATATGTAGGATATATACTTCTAAATAATTATACTGATTGATAATTATTTGAATATATAAAATACATGATTTATTTTAGCGTTTTCTGAGTGAAGTTTTATGGACGGGATGTTTATATTACTTCATTTGGAACTTCAGTTACCAGATGCCAAAGAAATTTGGTCTTAACAGCTACTAAGTATTGTTCGAACTATTGAGAAAGAAAACTCATTATTTATTTGTTAAGCGTTTTTTACATTAGTGCCTGACATCACATAGTAAAAAATGATCATGCAAAACTAGAAAATATATAGTTGTCAGCTATATATTTTTTTTGTGCAATTTTTTATAAAAACTTTACTATTTTTAATGATTTTTATATTAATATTTGTTATCATTATAGTGAAGGATGATGATATATGAGAAAGTATTTAACTTTTGTAGTAGTATTTTTGTTGAGTTTCTTATGTATGAAGGGAAATGTATTTGCTGAGTTTAAATATACACTTCAATCTAGTAGTGGTAAGACTGCAAAGTATAATATAACTTCATCAATAAAATACACTCATGTTACTGTAGAAAAAGGTGAAGGCGTTTCAAGTGCTAACTTAGTTTGGAATGCTGATGGAGTATCTGGTTTATTAACAGTAACTTTTTCTTCTCCTGATTGCATTGGAGATGTGACTTTAAAATATGATAAGACTGAAGGATGTAGTAGTGCAACACCTTCAGCAGAATGTGAATCTATTATTAGTGATGCTAGAAGCATGATTGGTAAGATTCCTTATGAATATGGTGGTAAATGTAAGTCTACAAGTTTTGAAGAATGTAAATTTAATACAATTTGGACTGATTCATATCCACATATAAAAGGTATTAATTCTATGGAACCTGCAAATCCTAGAAATAAAGCTAAGAATTTAAGTAGACATGGTGATGGTAAAGGACATACTGGTCTAGACTGTTCTGGTTTTGTTTGGTGGATTTATAAAAGACATGGTATTGATTTATATCCATCTGGAGGAGCTTTTAATGCTAGCGTTGCTAATATAACTTCTGGTGGACAAGTTATTTCAATTACAAAAGATCAAGCTCAAGTTTGTGACTTAGTTTCAAGTACTAAGCCAGAAGACAGTAAAGTAAAACATATTGGTATTGTATCAAGTACACCAACAAGTGGAGGATCTTGGGCATTTATTCATACAAATGGTACAGATGATAATGTTGCTGAAAATGCTTATTTCGATCAAGCACAAGCATCTGGTAAAGCTGTTTACTATTGGAGAGTTCCTGCTGTAGTATCAGGTGGCGGACCTAAAGCAGATGATACTTGTAGCGGAGCTGAACCATTACATTTAGATAATAGTGAATTATGTACATGTGATACATGTGATGACATTGTTATAAAAGAAGACTACGTTGATAAAGGAACATCTGTTATAAACAATTGTTGTTTAGATGGTGATTCTCATATTAAAGAATATTATGTAAGTGAATTATTCTGTAAAGATGAAGACGAAAATACAAAAGTTAAATATTATAAAAATCAATGTAATAATGATTTATATGAAGATGACGTATTTAAAGATAAAAATTTAAATAATGATTATTGTAAAATGTATTGTGTTGAAGAAATGGATTTAAAAACTCCAAAACAAATTGAATCAGCAACTGGTAAATTCTTCAAATTAAAAGAATTAACATATACTGATTTAAGTGGAGCTTCTGCTACTACTAAAGCTCCAGTTATTACTGGTAGAAAGATTTGTACAGCACAAATTGCTTATGATAAGTGGAGAAAAGATTACGAAGATCAAATTAAATTAGAAGTTAAAGCATATAATGAATTACAAAAGAATTTAGCTTACTATGAATTATTAAAAGATGCTTCTAAAGAAGAAAAATCATTCTCTCAAGATATTTCATTAAAATGTGTAAGCAAGACAAGCTCATATAGACAAAAGAAATCTAAGATTAGTAATGGAACAAGTTATTACTTAAGTGATGGTACAGTTGCTACATGTGGAAGTAGTGATGGCTGTGAAGTTGATGTTTATGTATTAAAAGATTCAACATATACTAATTCTTCTGGTGAATCTGCAACATGTGGAACTACAACATGTGCTGATTATGAATCATATATTCCTGAAAAAGAAGAAAAAGTAACATGTAATAATAAATATTGGCAATATAAGATTAAAACAAGTGGAAAAGCTACTACAATAAGTTGCAGTGGTGGTAAATGTTCAATTAAATATTATCAAGTTAAACCAAATGATGCATTTACTGATGGAACTTCTTATAACGGATTAAAGATTGTTTCTAAAGGAACTGAAACAGCAACTTATGATGAAATTACAGGTATGCCTAAAGAAGATGCATGTACTGGAGCAGTTAATAGTAAAATAAGTAGTGAGTCTGGTGGATGGACATGTACAGCAAATAGCACTCCTAAAGAATTACCAGATGGTTTGAAAAAAGCTGATATGAAGGCTGAAGCTGATAGCTATGAAGGTAAAGCAAATGATGCAAGAAATAATGTAAGTAGTTATACATCTGATGCTACAAAGTTGGAAGATGCGATGACTAAATGTCAAACAATGTTCCATAATACTGATTTAGCTGCAGAAGACTCAGCTCCTCATGACAGTAGTGATATTTTCCAATTAAAACCAAGTACAACATTCTATTACATGCAAACATATTTAGATAAGAATACAAAGAATGATAAATGGAATGAAGTGCCATATGGTCAAGCTAAATGTAAATACACATTTAAAAATACTGGAGTAGAAGATATCGATGGTGTTGATTCATATTATTCTCTAAGTAAGTTTAAAGATGGTCAAGAATCAATGCAAGATTTGAAATGGACTGCTAATATGGGATTTATTACATCAGAAGCACAAATCCCACTTGATGCTGCCGATATAATTGATAAGAAATTTAGACAAGATGCACAATATGATGCACAATGTATTTGGGATGATAGTGTTGTTGATGAAGAATACACATTATATCCTGGACCAATTGTTGTTAAAGAAATGGCAGATGCTGGAGAAAAAATGATAACTGGTCATAAATACCAATATGCATTATACTTAACAACTTTTGCATCTGAATATGAAACTTATTGGGAAATAAAAGATATTGGTGGATCTCAAAGAACTAAAAATAAATTTATCAAAGCATTTAATGAAGCTGGAAATACATGTGCACAAAGTGGTGCAGCTTATTCAAATGGTCAAGCAGAAAAAATTGAAAATGTTGAACCTGATAAAGAAGGTAATATAAAACAAACATGTGTTATTTATGTTCAAGAAGGTGGAATGAGAATAGGTACATGTGAACCTGGTGTTGGATCTGCTGATAAATCATGTGATGAGAATAAAGTTCAAGAAGTATTTGAATTTAGAGTTGTAGATCCTAAAGTGCTTTTCCCAAGTGGAAATTGGAATGATAAAGCTCATAACTGGAAAAAATCTGATGGACAATGGGGCGGTACTAAAGGAGAAATTGAAGCAAGAGCTCAAGCAGATAAAACTTATTCACCAGATAATTTAACATATTCATATAAACTTGATGTTAATACTTTAAAAGCTATTAAAGAATATAATAAAACTGGTGATAGAACTTATGATGATTTTAACTTGAAATGTACATGTCCTGATGAAACAGATCTTGATGAAAAAGGATGCGGTACTATAGATAAGCCAGTAGATAGTAGTTGTTTAATTACAGAAGGAACAAAAACTAAATGGAAATATACTTGTAGAAAATGTGAAAGTAGATTCCTAAATAGTTTATCTAATACTACAAAAACATATACTGATGATACAAAGAAATTGCCAAATGCATGGAATAATAAAGTAAATACTTATAGTCAAGTTAGAGATAATTTAAATCATTGGGCATAGGAGGTAGAAGATGAAAGAGAGCATGTGGGGATATTGGTTTATAGTTTTAGGACTATCAATCATGTCAATAATGGTATTATTACAAAACTATACAACAACAAATGAACAAGATTATTACCTAATTAAAAACGTATTAGAAGCTAGTATGTATGAGTCAGTAGACTATGCATACTTTAGAGATACTTCAAGAATTAGAATGAATACTGAAAAATTTGTTGAAAACTTCTTAAGAAGATTTGCAGAAAGTGTTAATATTAACAAAACATATGAAATTAACTTCTATCAAATCTATGAAGATCCTCCAGCTGCATCAGTTGAAATTAAATCAGATGCAGATGGTACAAAAGGTAAAACAGAAGTTGACGATGTGGTAACAAATAGATTAACTGGAATACTATATACAAACCAATATTACAATAAAAATGTAGTAGTATTTAATCCTGAAGATTAAAAAATAAAAAACAACGTTTTGCGTTGTTTTTTTTATTTATTTTGATATAATTATAATAGAGGATGATGATATATGAAAAGATCTTTATTATTTATATTAATGTTTTTATTTAGTATGTTTGGAGTAACTAAATTTGTTTATGCTGATACTGACAAATGTACTGCTGAAATGAAGTCAGGATTTTTAAAATCTGTTTCGTCTGCTACTGCTTCATATGAATTCGTTTATGATGATGCAGGAAAGGTAAAAGGATTTAATATTACTGTTTATAATATTCCTGATGATATGAATGTACTATATAGCGTTAAAGATAAAAAATTTAAAAAAGATGATAGTATAAAAATTGAAAATGGAAAAGGAACTATTTATGATGATAATTTAACTGACATATATACTTATTCTATTGATATTTTTTCGTTGACAGAAGGATGTAATTATAAAGTTAAATCATTAAAGGTCGTTAAACCAAAAAGAAATATCTATAGTGAATTAGTATATTGTTCTTATGACGAAAATGCTAAATCAACTTATTGCCAAGAATGGATTACTAGAGAAATAAATAAGGATCAAAAAGAAGTAGAAGAATTATTAAAGAAGAGTCTTAATAAAACAACTACAACATCTGCTACTTCAAAATGCGTTGACTGTGGAATAGGTACTATTTCATATTCATTAAAGGATATTTATAAAAAATATAAATATACAATTATAATTGCAACAGTTCTATCTTTAGTGCTAGTACTACTTGCAATGGCTTTATTATATAGAAGTGGAAAAGGTGGGGATCTTTAATGAATTATAATGACGAAGAAACACCAAAATTAAATTTGGGAAGAGAAAAAAAGTTTGCTAATGCCAATAGTCTTCAAATAGTTATTCTAGGTGGTGTTTTTGTTGCATTAGTTATTGCATTAATATTTTTTATAGCATATAAACCAGAAGATAATTTTTCTTCTAAAATAGAAATAAGTTTAAATGTAACTGATGTTAAAATAAGTGACTCATTAAAATGCGATGCCAGTGAAGATGCTATTAAAGATTCAAAAAACATTAAACTTACTTATAAAAAATCTGATGAGAAGTTTTATTTTGGTGAACAAAAAAATATGATTGATGAAGATGGAACATTAATTGAACCTGATGAAAAAGATTTACGTAATGGCGTTGACCTAGTTATTGATAATATTACTGATAAAGTTTATGTAGTTGTTGAATATTCTTCTGATGAAGATGATAGTGATGCTATTAAATATTATTATAAAGATACTAAAGATGGTAAAATTTCTATTCCTTTTTCATCATACAAAACAACAAGTGTAAGTGTATTTGTTTATAATAATGATGAAAATTGTAATAAGTTACTTAAAAATTATAGTGTAGTATTACCAAGATATAATGATTTACATAATAATGAAAAATGTAATACTACTGAAGGAAAAGAGTCTAAATACTGCGTAGAATATACATATGATAATTTTAATGAATCTGTTTTAAATAAGCTTGAAACAGCCAAAAAAGAAGAAACTAAATTAGATGTTGTATCAATTGTAATAGTATTTGTATTATTTGCTGCTGCAGGAGTATTTATTTTTATAAAACTTAGATAAAAAAACAACGAATAGTTGTTTTTTTTATTTGTAAAAATTGGTATAATAATGTATAAGAGTTGATAATATGAAGAAGAGTATATTTTATATATTTATTTGTATGATTTGTATATTTTTATTTTTACCAATTGTAATGGCTGAAGATGTTGAATCAACTAATTCATGTGATGCAATAGAATTAAATGAATTAATTAAAAAGGCATCAAAAGTAACTGGTACTTATGAGTTTGTATATAATGAGAATAATGAAGTTATTGGATTTAATTATTTAATATATAACATTCCTGAAAATATGTATGTTGTTTATAGTGGAATAGGTTCTCAAAAAGCTGGTGCGTATTCAGATTCTGCATTACTTGAATTAGATCCTGATACAAGAATTGGAAAAGTTTTTGATGATAATATAGAAGATACATATTCTGTCTCTTTCTTTGTTTATAGTTCTGAAAGTGGATGTGGAAGTATACTTAAAACAATTACTATTAAAAAGTTAAGATATAATCCTATATCAAAAATAGAGCAATGTAAATATGATGGTTTAGAAGATTATCTTTATTGTAAAGAATGGGTTGATACAACATTCCCATTTGGAGAAGCTGAGATCATAAAAAAGATAGAAGCCAAAAAAGATAAAGAAAAAAGTAAAACAACTGGTGTATGTTTATTCTGTGAAGAAAATAAAAAGAATGAAGATAAATACAATACTTTAGTTTTAATTAAACAAGTTGTAATGTTTGGTTTGATATCAGGAATTATAATTGATTTAGTTATTATTATCTATTTATTTAGAAAAGTAGGTGAATCTAGAATATGAGAAAAAAAATCGAAAAAGAAGAAAAAACTAATTCTCGTGAATATGCTCCAATTATTAAAGCATTTATAGTATTAATAATATTAGTTTCTTTATTAGTTGTTACTATAATATATCAACCTACAAAAAAAGATGAAATACAAGATCCAAATGTTTTATCATCAGATGAAAAAGTAGTTAATACTGATACATCATGTGATGGTAATCAATCTAAAGAAATCAAGAAAGCTGCTGATAAAATTACAATTTCATATGAAGTTGTTGATGATTTCTTTTTTGGATATATGGCAGAATCTGATGAAGATTTAAATGGTAATGGTGTTATAGATGATGATCCTGTAATTGAAAATATTGGATATGCATTAAAAGTTAAATTAAATAACTTGACTGATAAAAACTATGTAACTATTTCAAATGATATTGATGAAGATATTAAAACATTCCATGTAACTGATGAAAATGAACAAGGAATTATTACTTGGTATGAAAGTGAAACTGTTTTTTGTAGAACATATAACGTAAAAGTATATTCAAATAATGAAGGATGTACTGATCAGGTTTATAGGGAATTTAAAGTAATGCTTCCTAAGTTTAATACTAATTCAAGATCTTATGATTGTTTCTTAGATTACACAAAAGATTTAGATATATGCCAACCATTTATCTTTAGTAATAAAACTTCAAGAGAAGAATTAAAAGAATTCAAACGTATTATGATAGAAAAATCAAAAGAACATGAAAGAGAAGAAGAACTAAAGAAAGAACAAGAAGAGAGTAAAAAGGATGAGGTAACATTTAATAATGTTGTTAACAAAATAATTGATTATGTTAACAATAATAAATTAATGTTTGCTATAATATTTGGTGCGATAGTAGTTTTATTAGTATTATTTGCTGTCAAGAAAGGAAGAAAATAATATGAAAAAAAGAGTATTATTAATCACCTTGATATTTCTTGGATTTTTTATATGTGACAGTGTACAAGCTGCTACTAAAACAACTTCATTTGAAGCTGCATTAGAAAAGACTGGTGATATTTCAATTCCAACTGGTGCAGATGATCCTGAATATGGGACATATACATCACATACTTATGCGATTAAAGTTGGTAATGAAAGTTATGATGCATACTGTATAGATCCAGGTGCAGGTATTCCATCTCGTGTTACTTGTGAATTAATTGATGAATCTTCATATCCTATGATATATAGAGCATTGAATGATGCTGGTGTAAATGGTGCAGGTACTAATTATAAAGATATTTTATATAGAACATTAGGAATAATGGAAAGAGGAACTGTTAATTACAATGCAAGTGGTGCTGATGAAGCATTTAATAGAAAAAAGAATAATGTAATTTTAACAGTTAACTGGCATCAAGCTTTATATGAAAGAGGAGTAAATAACGTTGGAGAAGTAGAAGAGGTTAATAAACCTTTCCTACCAAACGAAGGTACATTTAATTCTGTAAGAAGCAAACTTGGTGAGCTATCAGCTTATTGGGATGGTAATGTAAGTCATGTTACTGCAGCAAGTACTTCTTCAATTGGAAGTATTACTCCAACAACTTCATTAGAAGGACAATATTTTAAATTAACTAAATCCGGTAAAAGTTATACTGTAACAACAAAAAATGGAGTAAAAGCTACAGATGTAACAATTAAACCTGATACAGGAACTGTAATAAAAATAGAACAAGAATGGAATGGAACATCTGCAAAATTCTCATTTACAGTTTCTAAAACAACATCAAGTGATTGTAAGGGTAAAGTAACAATTACAGGTGTTATTCCTGGTGTAACATCTGCCGCAACAACACCTTATATATGTGATGGTCATGGAGCTACTCAATCATATGTAGCACTTTTACCTGGTCCTGCAGGTGATAAGTTCACATCAATTCCTGTTACTGAAACAGATGATTGTGGTGGGTGTACAGAACAAAAAAGCAAAGATAATAAAGATGATCAAGATCCAAATCAAAAAGTTGAGCCAGATGATTTTGATGATAGCGATATGGTAATCAAATTGTGTTGTAATCCTGATACAGAGTCTACAGAGTCTCATTTAAAGGAAAAACCCTTAAACTATTTATTTATAGCATCTAAAAACTCATATATTGGAGCAACTTATTATACAGATAAGTGTAATAATTCGTATTATGAAGATGCTGAGTTAGAAAAGCAAATGAAAGAAAGCATAACATTAGAGTCTGGTGTAGAAGATGTTGATTCTTATTGTAAAATTATTTGTAGAGAAGAAATTTCTGTTCAAATCCCTGGTTCGATCACTTCAGCAACTGGAAAATACTTTAAATTAAAAGAGCCAAAGTCACCAATTGTAAAAGGTAAGAAAGATTGTAGATTAAAAGTAGACTACAGAACTTTAAGAGCACATTATGAAAGATCTGTTACAGGTTCTGTTGGCGATGATAAAAATAAAGATATCGAAAACTCATCTGATGGGGAAGTTTATTGGTATAATCAATATCAAAAAGATAAGGTTAAGGCAGATTTAATAAATAATCCGTCAGCCGAACCAGTATCTAATACATTTACTCCTCCAGCATTGACTTTCAAGAAAAGTTTCTGTACTAAAACAAAAAAATATACTGCTGCTCCAGGTAGTACTGTTTATGCATATAATTATGATGATTCAGGCGATTGTTCTTCAGATAATACTACCGAACATATATGTCCTGCAACTTCAACTAAAAATTGTGAATGGGATGGGTATGAAAGTGAAGAAAAAACCAAATCCGATTCTGATACAACTCCTGCTCAATGTACAACATATTATGATATATATGAAATAAAACCAAAGTCCTATTTAGGTGCAACTACTGAAGGTAGTGGTAATTCTCAAAAATATGTTGCAACAGCTTATCAAGTAAAAGCAAATGATGAATTCCCATTTAGTACAAAGAAATGGAAAGGTCTTGAAATAAAACTATCTAGTACTACAGAAAATATTAGATATGCAAGATATTCATACTATAATATGAATAAGCAAGATTGTGATACTAAGGTTTCAGCAGTTGAAACAGAATGGACTGGCAAGGGTTGGACTAAGAGTGGAAGCTATTCGTATGAGCCACTAAAAAGTGATCATAATGGATATACAAAACAAGATCCTCAAGATGCTTGGTCAAAAGCAAATACAGCAGCAAGTGAAACTGATTACAATAATTTTGATAGAAATAAGAAAAGAGCTACTGACCTAGAAAATATTGTTGCTGGTTGTAATGAATTTATTGATCATCCTTCAGCAGATGAACAATATAATTTCAAATTGAGCGCAAATTTCCATTACTTACAAGTATTCTTAAATGCAAGTAGAAAAAATTCTAGTCAAGAATTTAGAATAAGTTTTGGTAGTGTATCTTGTAATGATGGATGTACTTGTTCTGCTGATAGTGGTGGTGGACAAAATTATTCGACTGATTATTTTAAATCACAAGAAAATATGACTGATTTAAAACTAGGCTCTTCTGATAAGGCTATAAGGGATGAAGATGATATAACATCTGATGATACAACTGCAATATTTAATAATAGAATAACAAAGGACATTTCTTATTCTATTGATTGTAAGTTCCCAGATCCATCAGAAGATGGAGCGATGACATTGTATCCTGGTCCAACATTCTCACGTGGTACTGATACATCTGGCGAAATGAATGTAATGGGTCATAAGTATCAATATGCAGTTTATTTAACTACTTATAGTGCTTCATTTGAAACTTGGTGGGATATAAGAGGATTAGGTTCTAAACGAACTTTAACTAAATTTGTCAAAGCATTTAATGAAAAAGGTAGTACTTGTGCTGAATCTGGTCAAGCATGGTCAAAGGGTACTGCTGAGGCTTTGAAAAATTCTTCTTCTGTTGTACCATTTACTTGTACTTTGAACATTCAAGATGGTGGTATGAGAATTGGAAGTTGTAATCCAAATGGTGGAATAAGTTCTAATTTTGATGGTTGTAAACCATGGACTATCAATGAAGTATATGAATTTAGAGTTGTAGATCCTGCAAATATGTTCCCTGGTGGTAGATATACCGATACATCTAATCCTATAGCGTTAAATTGGAAAAAGATAGATGGTAGTTTTGGACGTACATGGAAAAAAATAAGAGATGATGCGAATGCGGGAAAAACATATTCTCCAGACAATTTAACATATGCATATAAGTTAACCCCTGATGCCTTAAAATCAATTAAGAAATATAATAATAAATATGATTATAATTCTTTTGATAAAGATAAATATCATGACTGTAATTGCTATTCAAGTATTGATTCATCAGATGCTGGAAAATGTGGTACTATTGATGCAGACGAACATACATGTACAGATGGACATAAGAATTGGAAATATTCATGTGGTGAATGTAAGAGTAAATTCCTAACTGAATTAAGTAGATCCCTAGGAACTATTTCTTCAATCGGTTCTTCAGGAGATTTGGGTTATAAAGTATGGAATAATAAAGATAAAGGTATTGATACTATTCGTGGAAATTATAGACCAAATGATGAAACATCCGGTGTCCATTGGGCTACATATCATTAAAATAATTAAATAATAAAAAAAGCAACGTTTAACGTTGCTTTTTTTATTATCTAAATTCATCAGGAATAATTCTGGAATATAAATTATTTATATATGTTTTATTTAATCCTGTTTCGTACATATAATGATTTTTTTCATATGTATCATTATACATAGATAAAGGTATCATTCTAAAATCTTTTTTATCTTTATTAAAGTAATTTATAATTGGTTCTGTATTAATTTTATTAAATAATACTTTATTATTATCATCTAATTCTAAATCTATATTTGCAAGTAATGCTACTTGATAAGCTTTAACATATTCAGGACCTGCGCGTCCATCTAAACTATAATCAGATGATGTAAAATTACCAAGAGAGTAGAATACTAAAGTTTTGTAATTATCACTTCCGGTGTACCATTCAATTGGTTGCATGCAGTGTGAATGAGAACCTAATACTATATCTACATGTTCTTCATTTAACAATCTTGATAATGCATGTTGATCAACTTCACGTTCTTCAAAATGGAATTCTTGACCCCAGTGCATAATTGCAACAAGTACATCACATTCTTTTCTTAAAGCTCTTATTTCTTGTCTTATTAATTCTTTATTTTCTTCTGTAATAACATTATAACTTGGTGGATTTCTATATAATCCTAATCTATATGATTCTTCATTGGTAATATATTTACCAAAGTCATTCATACCTAAAGCATATGCAATAAAACCAACTTTAACACCATTAATTTCTTTTATTCTTAAATTAGATCTATCTTCTTTAGATTTATATGATCCAACTGACATTATATTTGTATTATTTTTTAAATAATCTATTGTATTATTAATGCCATCTATACCTCGATCTGTTGAATGGTTATTAGTTGTTCCTAAAACATCTACTGAATTGTTATCTAACCCTTTAATAACTTCTTGAGGTGTACAAAATTCATATCCATATCCATTTACTTTAAGTTTATTATTATCTGTAATCGTAGTTTCTAAATTACCAATTGTTAAATCATCTTTCTTAAAATATTTATCAGCTACCATTGATAAGTATGTATTTGGATCATCACCAGAGGTTAATGAATCTAAGTATAAACCTTCAAACATTAAGTCGCCAACTAAAGTAAGATTAACTTTCTTTTTAACTTCTTTTTTCTTTGTAATCTTTTCAATTATATTTAAATCATTATCATCTTTATCACTTTTTTTACTATGATCTACTATATATCCATATATAAGGGTAATACCTACTAATGATATTACAAATATAAACTTCCAAATAGGTTTTAATTGATACCTCTTTGCCATATTATCACCATAAATATATTTTATCATATAATATAAATATATGGTATAATCATTGCAGGAGGAAATCCATATGAAGATACAAAAATTCGTTAAAGATAATGGTAATAAGTATAAAGTTTATGTGGATGATGAAGTTTATAGATTATATGATGATATTATTGTTAAATATGGTTTAACAATGAAATCATCTATATCAAAAGAAGAGTTTGATAAAGTATTAGAAGAAAACGATAAACTATCTTTCTATTATGAATCTATTAAATATATATCTAAAAAAATGAGAAGTACTAAAGAAATAAAAGAGTATTTAAGAAATAAAGATATAAGTGAATCAGTTATAAATGATACTATTAATAGATTAAAAGAAAATAATTTCTTAAATGATGATCTTTATTTAAAAGCATATGTTACAGATAGATTAAATCTTTCAAATGATGGACCTAATAAAATAAAAAAGAATTTAATTAAATTAGGAATATTTGAAAATAAAATAAATGATTATTTATCTAATATAGATGAATCTATATATGAAGATAGAATTAAATCATATGTAGATAAAAAGATTAAAGTAAATCATACTAATTCAAGTATTATGTTAAAATCTAAATTAACAAATGATTTAGTAAATCTAGGATATGATAGAAGTATGGTAATTTCTATATTATCCAGTTATAATATAAATGACAAAGATGCATATGAAAAAGAATTAGTAAAAATAACTAACAAATTATCTAAGAGATATGAAGGTAAAGAATTAGAATTTAAAATAAAAGAAGCCATGTATCGTAAAGGATTTAAGAAAGGTGATTTTTATGAAGAATAAATATCAAAGATTAACAAAAGAAGAAAAGAAAAACGCAATTAAAAGATATAAAGAAAATGAAGATAATAAGAATATATATAATAAATTAATTAGATTACAATATGTATGTTTAGTAGCTGCATTACTTGGAGTAGGAGTAATGGGATATTTAGTAGTTACTAATGATAAATGGTATTATATTGCTGAATATGGTTTTATGATTGTTTTCTGTGTAGTTTTATTTATGTTTTGTAAAACTACTCTTGAAAAGAAATTTAATGAATTTTTAATTAAAGAAATGAAGTCTGAAAAAGACAAGAAAGAAGAAAAGAAAACTAAAAAGAAGAGTAAATAATACTTTTCTTTTATTATGTATGATAAAATAGTATAAGAAAAAAGGAGTGTTATATATGGAAAGATTACAAAAAGTAATAGCTGAATCTGGATATACTTCAAGAAGAAAAGCTGAAGAATTAATTAAAGCAGGAAAAGTATTTGTAAATGGAGAAAGAGTAACTGAACTTGGTACAAAAGTATCAGGTGATGATACTATCATGATAAATGGAGAAATATTAAATAAAGAAGATAAAGTATATTTCTTATTTAATAAACCAAGAGGAGTAGTATCTACTGTTTCTGATGATAAAGATAGAAAAACTGTTTTAGATTATATTGATACTGATAAAAGAATTTATCCAGTAGGAAGATTAGACTATAATACTACAGGTATTTTACTTTTAACTAATGATGGAAAATTAGATAACATTTTAACACATCCTTCTCATCATGTACCTAAGACATATGTAGCTAAATTAAATAGATGTTTAGAAATAGAAGATTTACATAAGATAGAAAAAGGTATCATGATTGATGATATTAAATGTAAACCTACTAGAGTTAAATTAAAGAAGAATGATAAAGTAGCTGATACTGCATTAGTAGAAATAACTATAGTAGAAGGACGTAATCACATAGTTAAAAGATTATTTGAAGCATGTGGTTATTTAGTTGATAAGTTAACTAGAATACAATATGGATTCCTTACACTAGAAAATTTAAAATCAGGAGAATATAGAGAACTTACTATAAAAGAAGTTCATAAATTATATGATTACAAGTAAGATTGAAAGATTAGATGATGAGGGAAGAGGAATTGCTTACAATGAGGGTAAAGTAGTTTTTATTCCTGATACTCTTCCAAAAGAAGAAGTAGAATATGAAATAACATTAGATAAGAAGAATTTTAGTGAAGGAAAATTAAGTCATATTCTTCATGAAAATAAAAATAGAGTATTACCTAAATGTCCTTTATATAATATATGTGGTGGATGTTCATTAATGCATTCCAACATTGGTTTTCAAGAAGAATATAAAAGTAATAAAATAAAAAATATATTAAGAAGATATGCAAATATAGATACGGATATTAAATTTGTTAAATCTAATAAAGACTTGTTTTATAGAAATAAAATTGTGTTAAAAGTTGAAAATAGTAAATGGGGATATTACCAAAAGAAATCTCATAATTTATTAGAAGTAGATTCATGCTTATTAGTTAATAACAATATAAATGAAGTTATTAGAAATCATGATTATATAAATATAATAGATGGAGAAATAACTATAAGAACTAATTATTTAGATGAAATATTGATATCTATTACATCTGAAAAGAAAGTTAATATAGATAAAAATAATATTCCTGAAAATATTAAAGGTATAGTAATTAATAAAGAAACTATATATGGAGATAATTATTTCTATGATATGATTTCAGATATTAAATTTAAAGTATCTTATAATTCATTTTTTCAAATTAATAATTATATAGCTGGAGAAATATTTGATATTTTAAGATGTAATTTAGAAGGAGAAAATCTATTAGATCTTTACTGTGGTGTAGGTACTTTAGGACTATCTTTAAGTAAAAAATATAATAATATATATGGTATTGAAAAAATAAGAAATGCTATAGAAGATGCAAAGATAAATGCTAAAGAAAATGAAATAAATAATACTCATTTTTATGTAGGTGATACAGGAACTGTATTAAAGAATATTGACGTACAATTTGATACTGTTATAATTGATCCTCCTAGAAGTGGATTAAATGATGAAACACTAAAATATTTATTAGATTCTAAACCTAAAAATATTGCTTATGTTTCTTGTAATACTATTACATTAGCAAGAGATTTAAATAAATTAAGTGAGTTATATAATTTAAGAAAAGTAACTGGTTTAGATATGTTTCCACAAACAAGTGAAGTTGAATGTGTTTGCTTATTAGAAAAAAATAATAAATAATTTGTTAATTAAAACTATTTAGTATGTACTAAATAGTTTTTTTATGTTATTTTATTTTTTGAAAAAGGGGAGACATCATGAGTGCTGACATCAATCTTGAGTTTTTAGAAAAAACTAAAAAAACAATTTTTTCGTATGAAGGAAAAATACCAGATGGACTATCACATTATTATAAAGATATTCTGGAAGGTAATAATATTGAAATGTATATGCAATCATATTCTTTATCAGAAGAAGAAGTAAAAAGATATGCAAGAGTATGTAAGATAAAAGAAATATACAATGAAATAACTGAATTAATGGATATATTAAAAACAGAAGTTGATTCATTAGATAAAGACGAAGTAGAAGAATATACAAGTTTAATAGAGGAATTACAAACTTCAGGAGAGTCATATATAGATGAATTATCTGAAGAAGAAATTGAAGAAGAATTAATTGAAAATAGCGATGATATTAATTTGACAATATATTCTAATTTTATAGATGAATCATATGATAGAACAGTTAATGCTCGTAGTGGTAAAGAAGTGCAAAGTATGAAATTCATAACTGGTCTTCTTCAAACACTTAACAAAGCTGAATATCTAGAATTAAGAAAAAAAGGACTTCTTCATCAAATTCACAATACAGAGGATAGAAAACGTTACTTTATAGATGGAAATTCGATTGAAAGAATAAGTAATGGTTCTACAAAGGTAAATTTTATTAGAATACCAGTAAGTGAAAAAAATAAAGAAGAATTAAAAAAATCAATCAATCAAGATTTGAACACATTATATTTAGTAGTTAGCTATGGTGATTTTAAAAATGAAGGATTAGATGAAACAAAGTTTTATAATGATCATTGCTTATTAATAAAAAAACATTTCGATGAATTAGTATGTATTTTAGATATCTTTAAAAAAGATTTTACTAACGAAACTTTCCCAATAGCAATGGAATTTATATCTAATGGATATTTAACTACTAGAAAAATGACTTCATATTTGAATAAGAAAACAGAAGAAAATAAAACTTTATAAATAAGTAAAGGACTTTTATAAGTCCTTTTTCTTTTTATGTAATAATGATATACTTACTTTAGAATTTTAAATGGAGGAGTTTATATGATAGAAATAAAAAATGTAACTAAAAAATATGGTGATAAAGTTGCTATTAAAGATATAACTTTTAATGTAGAAGATGGAGATATATTTGCTTTTATTGGTCACAATGGAGCAGGTAAAACAACATTAATAAAAGCTATAGTTGGTATTCATGATTTTAATGAAGGAGATATTTTAATAAATGGGAAATCTATTAAAACTAATCCAATTGAATGTAAAAAAGAAATGGCTTATGTTCCTGATAATCCTGAATTATATGAAAACATGAAAGCAATTGATTTTATTAATTTTATATGTGATATGTATGATGTTGATCAAGAAACAAGAGAAAAAAATATTCATAAATATGCAGAATTATTTGAAGTTGAAAATGTATTAAATGATCAAATATTATCTTTCTCACATGGTATGAAACAAAAAATTGCATTGATTGCTGCATTGGCTCATGATCCTAAAATACTAATTATGGATGAACCATTTGTTGGTCTAGATCCTAAAGCAGTATTTGATTTTAAAAAAGTAATGAATGAAATGGTTAAAGAAGGTAAGATAGTTTTTTATTCAACACATATATTAGATGTAGCTGAAAAACTTTGTTCAAAAGTTGCTATTATTAAACAAGGTATATTAGTTAAAACTGGTAGTATGAGTGAAGTAAAAGGGGATAAATCATTAGAGAAAGTATTCCTTGAATTAGAGGGTTAATATGAGTAGGACTTTAAAGTTATTAAAAGTATGTCTATCTCAAGATATGAGTTTATTTAAGATAAAATCTAAAAAGGCTAGTAAAACTTCGAATATTCTTGTGCCTGTAGTATTTTTTCTTATAATTGCAGTTTATATGGGTGGATATGCTTATAGTTTAATGGAACAATTTAAACCAATGAATCAACAATATATAATGCTTACTTTATTTACTTTTGCTTTTTCAATAATTACTTTATTTGAAGGTTTCTATAAATCAGGATCATTATTATTTAATTGTAAGGATGATCAAATATTATTCTCATTACCTTTAGATAAAAAGACTATATTATTTATAAGAATGTTTAAATTTTATGCATTTGAATTTTTATTTAATAGTATGTTCATGGCACCATCTATGATTGTATATGGTGTTAATATGAATCAATCATGGATATATTATCTAGTATCAATAATTGCATTATTTATAATACCAATTATACCTATTGTAATATCTTGTATATTTGGATTCTTAATAACTTATATATCATCTAAGTTTAAAGGTAAGAATTTAGTTCAAACAATTATAACAATGTCATTATTATTGTTTGTATTATATTATTCATTTAATATGGATGCTTTAATGAATATGTTATCTAATAATGCTGGAACTATTGATAGTTTTATATGTAAGTATTATTATCCAGTTGGAGCTTACATGTCTATGGTTCATGATTTTAATATTATTAATTTATTAATATATATTGTTAGTCATATTGTTATATTTGCTATTATTATATTTATAATAGGTAAAGTATATTTTGATTTAAATTCAAAGATGAAGAGTGTATCAGTAATACATAATAATAAACCATATGTTATTAAAACAAGAAGTAGATTAATGTCTTTCATAAAAAAAGAATTTTCAAGATTTGTATCAACTCCTGTATTTATTACTAATGCTGGATTTGGTTTAGTTATATTTGTTGCTGCATGCATAGCTGTTTCAGTTAAATATGATGTTATTATTCAAGAATTGGTATCTAAAATGGAAGGTGTATCACCTGAAGTATTTATTAATTATATACCAGTTGGTTTAATGGCATTGCTTGCATTCTCAGCATTCATGACATCAATTACTAGTTCAATGATCTCACTTGAAGGTAAATCATTAAATATATTAAAGAGTTTACCAATTAAATCATCAATGATTGTGTTATATAAAGTTATAACTGCAATGGTTATAATAATTCCATGTTTATTACTTGGTGATATTATAGTTTTTATTGCATTTAAGTTTGATATAGTAAGTATTATATGTGCATTATATGCATCTATATTATTACCGTTTATAGCAGAATTAATAGGTATAATGGTTAACTTAAAATATCCTAAGATGGATGCAACTAATGATACTGAAATAGTAAAACAAAGTATGAGTTCATCAATATCAGTATTTTTAGGAATGGGACTTGCTATGTTATCTACTGCATTCTTAATTGGTTTAGCTATGTTAGGATTATCTAATGCAATTATTCAAATAATATATTTAGTAGTGTTTACTATAATAGCTTTATTACTATGGTTAAGATTAACTAAGGTATCTGATAAAAGATTTGATGATATACAAGTATAAGAGACTTTTTAAGTCTCTTATTTTTTGCCAAAAAAAATATAATATGCTAGAATATGAAACCATAAAGAAGGGATAATATGATAGGTGAGTTAGCTTTACAAGCATTGACTGAAATTAATGGATTATTAAAAACAAAAGCTGTTTCTAATAACAAATTAAATCAAGCTAGGGTAGATCATACTACTGATATGGCTCCCTTTTATGTAAGTGTAATTTTTAACGAAAAATGTTTTAAAAAAATCATGAAGTTAGCTGAAACTACTAGTAAGTCATTTACAGAAACAGGAACTTTTTTCTATGGAAGAGTAAAAGATAATTCTTTAATAATTGAAGGATATGCAAGTGATTTTGAATTAGCAAATGATAATTGCTTTGATGTATCAGTTAATATTACTAAAAGAAATATTTTAGAAAAAGTTATATTAACTGAGAAAACTAAAAAGAATCCAAATCCTTATAATGTAGTAGTTCATTTTCATACACATCCTTCATATGGCATAAATGATAAAAATGAAGTATTTAAAACTAAAACAACAAGATATTCTGATCAAGATTTATATACAATTGGATATCTTCAAAAATATCATCAACCATCTTCAGATAACATCGTTATCTATACAGGTGGATTACTTGCAGCTGATGATGCAAGAATTCAATTAAGTATGATTTATTATGATGTTGCTAGAAAAGATTTCTATAATATAAAAAATATTTATTATATGAGTAATGGTCAATTCTATAAATTTAATAATTATGATATTTCTAAAAATGAAGAACTAGATGAAACAAATACTATAAAATTACAAAAGACTTTAGGAGAACTAAAATAGTTCTTTTTTTTATGTTATAATTCTTATAGGTGGTAATATGAAAAATGATGTATCAATTATATTTCCATGTTTAAATGAAGAAAATACTTTAGATAAATGTATTAAATCAGTTAAACAAGTTATGAAAAATTCTAAGTATAAATATGAAATTATTGTAGTTGATAATGGTAGTATTGATTCATCTGTTTCTATTGCGAAAAAGAATAAAGTAAAAGTAATAAATGAAGAACTAAAAGGATATGGATCAGCATTAAAAAAAGGAATAAATGAATCTAATGGAAAATATATAGTAATGTTAGATTCAGATTGTAGTTATGATACTGAGTCTATTCCTAAAATGATTAAAATGTTGGATAAAGGATATGATTTAGTAGTAGGTAATAGATTTAATCAAGAATCTAAAAAAGATGCATTTAAATTAAGTCGTGTAATTGGAGCTAAAGTATTAACATTAATTGGCAATATATTGTTTAATACCAAAATAAAAGATTTTCATTGTGGATTAAGAGCTTTCAATACTGAGAAAATAAAAGGATTAGATTTACAATCTAATGGTATGGAATTTGCTTCTGAAATGATTATAAAAGCCAAACTAAAAAAGTTAAAAATGATAAATGATAATACTAAATATTTTAAAGATGAAAGAATAGGAAAGTCTCATTTAAATATTTTTAAAGATGGTTTTAGACATTTAAAACTTATTAATAAAATTAAATATGATAATTCATATTTATTTAGATATTTAACTACTTTTATTATTACAATGTTTATACTAATAATATTATTATATTTATGTTGTTTTAAATCTAATAATATAAGTAACAATGCTATAGATAGTTATAAGTATTATTTAGAAGATAATTATCATAATAAATTAGATAATAATGATTATCGTGGTTTTAAATTAGATAATAGTATTGATTGTGTTATGATTTCTATTGCAAGTTTAGTAGATTCAAATAATAAAATTAATTCAATTATTGAAATGAATCAATACAAGATAGATGAATTACATAGAACAAAAAAATCATTTTTGGAGACATCTAATGGTATATACGAAAAGGAACAATATGCTAGATATTGGCATGGATATATTATTATTTTAAGACCATTATTAGCATTAATGAATGCAAAATATATACATATAATTATTGCTATAATTTGTATTACTTTATTTATATTATTATTAGTGGTTTTATTTAAGAATGATAAATGGTTAGCGATAGTATTTTTATTAGCAAGTATAATTACAAATTCATATATAGCATATTTATGTTTTGAAACAGCTTTCATTTTTATAATAGCTTATGTGATTTCTTTATTAATTATTAATATGTATAAAAAAAATAGTAAATATGTGGATGTACTTTTATTTATATCTGGAATGCTAACATGTTTTTTTGATTTTTTAACAGTTGAAACAATATCATTTACAATACCTATGTTTATATATCTTTATTTATTTATTAAAGATAAAAAAGAAATCAAATTAAAAAATATATTAAAGTATTCTATTTGCTGGGTTTTAGGATATGCTATTACGTTCGGATTAAAATGGCTTATAGATATTATTTATTATGGACCATCATTTATTAATCTTCTAAAAAGTGATATGGTGGTAAGAATATACGACAATAAAATGAGTCCTCTTATTTTGGGATCTGTTTCAATTATTAATTCTTTTAGATTTATGTTTCCTATATGCTTTATACAATACGATTTATTTGTATTAGCATTAGTATTATTAATAGCTATATATAATTTCGTATTTAATTATAAAGATAGGATAAAATATCTTTGGTTAATATTAATTTCAATAATACCAATTGTAAGATTTTACACTTTATCAACACATTCAACAACACATTTATTCTTTACATATAGGGCTTTTATACCATGTGTAATGTTAATATGTATATTTATATTTAACATACATATTGTTGATAAAGATAATAAGTAGTATATTATAGTTAGGTGATAGTATGAAGAAACTATTTAAGGGTTTATATTTAATATTTGCGTGTTTATTATTAGCAATTATTTTTGCATTTAATGAATCTTTTTCTGCTACTGCAGAAAGATATTATGTAGGAGATGTTAATGGCACAAAATTAGCTTCTGGAAATATTGTTTATGGTGGAGTAAATGGTTCATTACATGGAACAGGGTTTCGCATTATTATAAATGGTATTTTTGTTGATGGAGTAATTGATAGAAATTCAGGATTGGTTTTACCTTATGTAAATAATGAATCAGTTAATTGGACTGTTACTACTTCTGATATTGGTAATGATGAATACATTACTATAGAATCTGAATATGATAATTATGAATTATTTTTAACATGTGATAGTACAAATTTTAAAACAACTGGAAAAGCAAAATGTGGTATAAGTCTTGATTCTAAAGAAAAAGTTAATTTAATGGATGATAGTATCTTAAATTATGATATAGTTTTAAAAGGTTTCGCATTTTCTTTAAAAAGTTTAAATAATAAAGTAAAAATTGAAAATTATAAATCTGACAAAGAATATGATATTGTTGAAAAAGCTAATATTGACGATCCACTTTATGTTTATGGTGAAGATTTCTCACTTGTTTTTCAAGGTGCTGGTATAGCTTTAGACGCTAATTATCCAGGTAAATTAATTGGTGTATTTGATGCAGTTTATACAGGTTCATTATCTGAAATAGAGAATATAGATTCAACAGATAATATTTTACAATTATCAAATATTATGTTTAATAATTCTATTAAAGATTATTATGGTAATTTAAAATCTTTTATTTCAATAAGAGATAATGTTGAAACAGTTCTTATGGTTAATCAAGAAAATGATTCAAATGATTCAAATGAGATTGTAGAAGAAAAAACAATTCAAGAAATAACAAAGAATCCTGATACAGGAATTTTCAATTATCTATTATTATTAATACCTGTAGGTATTCTAGTAGCAATTTATTTTGTTATTAAATATAAAAAGAAAGTATTTAAAAATTAACTTTCTTTTTTTAATTTTTATATGATATTATAAATTACGAGGTAAGCTATGAAAAAGAAAATATTATTATGTGTTATAGCAATCATAATAGTTGCTATTATTTATATTGTTATTGCTTTACTTCCATATAAAGATGAATACTTTGATGAAAGTAAAATGCCTAATATAGTTAGAAATGAAAATGCTTGGTATAGTAAAACAAATATGATTGCACATGCAGGTGGAATATTTAATAATTTAGATCATACTAATTCTAAGGAAGCTATAGAAAGCTTTTTAATGTCTACAGTAGATGAAGAAATAAGAGTAGTAGAATTAGATTTTGATTATACAAGTGATAATGTATTAGTATGTTCTCATTTATATAGAGATAAAGGTTTTAGATATGTTCCTACATATGAAGAATATATGAGTTATGATAAAGATGGATTTACTCCAATGGATTTTAATGATGTTATTAAATATATGGAAAATAATTCTAATTTATATATCATGGTTGATACTAAAGTAGAACAACATACAGATAAAACTATTGTTGATATTGCAATTGAAATGATAAATAAGATTCCTAATGAATATAAAGATAGATTAATATTTCAATTATATTATCCTAAGCAAAAAGAACAAATGATGAAGATATATAATTTTAAAGAAGAAAATTTAGTATTATCTTTATACAAAGGATATCCATTGATAAATGATGCATTGAAGGATGCATATAATTATCATTTCAGTGTTATTTTATTTAATAAGAAATTCTTTAATGATGATGAATTACAAAGATTAATTAACAAAAATTTTGTATTAGTGGTTTATACTGTTAATAAACAAAATGAAAAAGATAAATTGTTAGATAAAGGAATAACAGTTACAATTACAGATAATTTGTATTAATTTTTAATAATATATGATAGAATATAAAACCAATGGGAGAAGGGGATTATATGGTATCGATTGAAGAAAGAAAAAACTTATTAAGATTTAGATCTTTAATAGATTCTGAATATATACTAGTAAATGATTCGATAGAATTTATAAAACCATTTTGTTCTAAAATAGGCGCAAATGGAATGCATAATGTTGCAATTATGTTTAATAATAAAATAAGTGAAATGATTCGTATTTATCATGAACATGATATGGAATTCTTTAAAGATGGTTTAGTAAATGAATCAGTATATGATTATTTAATAACTGCAGAAGATGAATGTGTTAATATTTTAAGAAGAATTATAAATTATATAAGAACAAAGAAAATTATTTTCCCTTCAACTGATGAATACTTAAAATATATGATTCAAAGATATAATGATATATCAGATGAAATGTATGCTTTTGATTTAAAAGAAGATTTTATTCAAGCATTATTAACTTTCTGTGTTATAGAAGCTAAAGAAGGAAGAGTAGTAGATAAAGAAGCTGCAATTAAATCAATTATGCCTGATTTAAAAGCATTAGGTATTAAATATGATAATATAGAAAATGCATTCTCTAATCCAATTGAAATAGTTCAAAGTATGAAAAAAGAATTGGCTTTAGTACCAGTAAAAGATATTAATAAATAATATCTTTTTTTATTTTCTTGTAATTCCTACCAATTTAGTAGTAAAATATATCTACAGGTGATTATATGCGTATATCAACAAAAGGAAGATATGCTTTAATAATAATGGAAAATTTAGCTAATAAGTACCATGAAGATAGATTTGTTAGATTAAATGAAATAGCAAGTGAAGAAGAATTATCATTAAAGTATTTAGAAAAAATTATTCCTAGTTTAAATAATAAAGATTTCTTTATTACTTCACGTGGAAGTGATGGAGGATATAAATTAAAAAGAAAACCTAATGAATATACAATACTTGAAATACTAGAAGCAAGTGAGGGAAGTTTAGCTCCTGTAGAATGTATTACAAGTAATACTTGTAATAGAAAGAGTATGTGTAAATCAATAGGTATATGGAAAGAATTAGATGATACTATTAATACTTTCTTAGAAAATAAAACTTTAGAAGATTTGATGGAGGATAAGTAATATGTTAAAGATTAATAATTTATATACAATTGCAGAAGATGATCATGATAAAAAAATATTAAATGGATTAGATTTAGAAATTAATCCTGGTGAAGTACATGTTATCATGGGGCCAAATGGATCAGGTAAATCTACTTTAGCTAATACTATATTAAATAATCCAAGATATATAGTAACTGAAGGTAATATAGAATTTGAAGGACAAGATATTACTAATATGAGAACTAATGAAATAGCTAAATTAGGTATATTCATGTCTTTTCAAACTCCTGAAGAAATTCCTGGTATTACTTTAGCTCACTTTTTAAAGAGTACTAAAAAATCTATTACAGGTGAAAAACAATCTATTGTTGAATTATCAAAAGAGATAAGTGAAAACATGAATAAATTAGATATGAATAAATCATATCTTAATAGAGATTTTAATGTTGGTTTCTCTGGTGGAGAAAAAAAGAAAAATGAAATATTACAAATGTTAACTTATAATCCTAAATTAGTAATGTTAGATGAAACAGATTCAGGATTAGATGTTGATGCTATTAAAACAGTAGTAAAAGGTATTAATCTTTATAAAAATGATAGTAATGCTGTATTAATAATTACACATAGTACTAAGATTTTAGATGGATTAAATGTTGATAAAGTTCATGTATTAGTAAATGGTAAAATTGTTGAATCTGGAGATATGTCTTTAGCTAATTATATAGATCAAAATGGATATAAAAAATATCTAGGAGAAAATCATGAAAACTAATATAAATGAATATGAAGATAAAGAAACTAGAAATATTTATAATATTAAAAGTACTTTAGAATCTTCTAAAAAAATATTAGGATTATCAGAAGAGATAGTTAGAAATATATCTAAAGAAAAAAATGAACCTGATTGGGTTTTAAATATAAGATTAAAAGCTTTAGATTTATATAATAAAATGGAAGATCCTGATTGGGGACCAGATATTAGTTATTTAAATATAGATGAATTATTAACATATGTTAAACCTAGTACAGGTGAGAATAGAAGTTGGGAAGATGTACCTGATGATATTAAAGAAGTATTTGATAAGTTAGGTATACCTGAAGATGAAAAGAAAAATCTTGCAGGAGTAGGAGCTCAATTTGACTCTGAAATGATATATCATAATTTAACTGAAAAGATGAAAGAGTTAGGTGTTATATATACTAACTTTGATGTTGCTATTCAAGAATATCCTGAATTAGTAAAAGAATATTTTACTAAAGCTGTACCATTAACAGATCACAAATATATAGCTTTACATTATGCATTATTTTCAGGTGGTTCATTTGTTTATATACCTGCTGGTGTTAAATTAGATCAACCATTACAATCATATTTTAGATTGAATGAAAAAGGTGCAGGACAATTTGAACATACTTTAATAATTGTTGAAGATTCAGCATCATTAGAATTTATTGAAGGATGTTCAGCTCCTGGTTATAATGAATTAAATTTACATGCTGGATGTGTAGAATTATTTGTTAAAAAGAATGCATATTTAAGATTTAGTACAATAGAGAATTGGTCTAAGAATATGTTAAATTTAAATACTAAAAAATGTTATGTAGAAGAAAATGGAACTATTGAATGGATCATGGGTTCATTTGGTTCTAAAGTATCTATGTTATATCCATTAAGTGTATTAAATGGAAGAAATGCTAAATGTGAGTTTACTAATATATCATTTGCAGGTAAAGGACAAAACTTAGATACTGGTTTTAAAGTTATTCATAATGCTCCAAATACTAAGACAGTAGTGAATGCTAAGTCTATTTCTAAAGATGGAGGTATATGCTTATTTAGAAGTTATTCTTGGGTTAAGAATAATGCTAAGAATTCTAAATTAGCACTTTCATGTGAATCATTAATGATGGATTCAGAATCAAGAAGCGATACTATTCCAGTTAATAACATAGAAACATCTGACTGTGTTTTTTCACATGAAGCTTCAATTGGTAAAATATCTGAAAGAGCAATATTCTATTTAATGTCTAGAGGTATGTCTGAAGTGGAAGCAAAAGCATTAATAGTAAGAGGATTTGCTGAACCAATTGCTAAAGCATTCCCAGTTGAATATGCTGTTGAAATGAATAGACTTATTAACTTAGAATTAGAAGGGAGTATAGGATAATATGGAAAAAATATTAAATAGTACTCCAGTTAGAACAACTAATAAATTTAAAATAAATGATATTAAAGTTGATATACCTGATATAGAATTTATTAATTTTGATGATTATAAAATAGATGGAAATTATAATGTATCTATTAAAGATAAGTTTAATTCTAGAATAGGATTAGATTATAATAAATATTTAAATATAGATTTAGATGTTAATAAAGATAATATAAACTTAGAATTTAATGTTAATAAACCATTAGTTTTAAACATCAATATTAATAGTAGTATTGATTCAACAGTTAATATAAAATATATAGGTAATAATATAGCTATTACTAAAATAAATACTAGTTTAAATAATAGTAATATTAAATTAAATGTTATTAATTTATTAGATAAGGAAGCATATAATATAATTGAATTTACTAATACTTTAGTAGATAGTAATATGACTACTAATTTTATAGATATAGGTGGTAAAGTTAAATTATCTAATTTATTAACTGATTTAAATAGTAGTAATAGTACATATAATTTAAACAATTTATATTTAGGTATAAATGAAGATATTATAGATATGAATTATTTAATAAATTTAAATAAACCTAATACTAATTCTGAATTAGTTGTTGAAGGATTATTAAATGATAAATCCAAGAAATCATTTAAAGGAACACTAGATTTTAAAGAAGGATCATCTGATTCAATTGGTCATGAGAATGAAAATTGTATATTATTATCAGATGAAGCTAAATCTAAGAGTTTACCAATGATGTTATGTCATGAAGAAAGTGTAGATGGAGCTCATGGTGTATCAACAGGTAAAATAGATGAAGAAAAGTTATTCTATTTAATGTCTAGAGGCTTATCTAAAGATGAAAGTATTAGATTAATATTAAATGCTAATATTAACAAAATAGTGAATTGTATAGATGACGTAAATTTACAACAAGAAATAATAGATATTATTAATAAAGAGATATAAAGATTTATTCTTTATATCTTTTTTTGTATAATTAAATTGATAATAAAGGGTGTGTATATATGAAAAATTGTGAAAATTGTAATAATCAATATGATGTTAATGCTGCATTTTGCCCAACATGTGGAGCAAAGAATAATTCACTTGTTCAAGTTCAACCAACTGCACAAGAAGTTAATAGTGTTATGCAACAACCAGTAAATGCAGGAATAGCTCAAAGTGTTACTCCGGTACAACAACCGGTTCAACCAGTAGCTCCAGTACAACCTCCTGTAGAACCTAAAAAGAGTAATAGTAAATTATTTGTAATTATAGGGTTTGTTGTATTAATTTCAATTATTATAGTATTAACAATTGCATTAGTAATAAATACTAGAAAGAATAGAGAATTAATAAATAATTCATCAATTTATACAGGTGAATATCAATTTAATTATGATGCAGTACCATATTATATTGATGATAATGATGTAGTTATAACAAATACTACTGCAACTACAGCACCTAGAACTACAAGTACATCTAAAGTTACATCAACAACTGTTTCACAAACAACTAGACCTGTAACAACACCGACAACAACTACAAGATCTACATATGTAACAACAACTAAGGCAAACACTACTGAAAAAACAACAGTAAAGACAACACAATCAACAACACAATCGACATACCAAACAACTGTAAAACCAAGTACTACACAACAAACAACACAACAAACAACACAACAATCTACAACAAAGAATACTAGTACAACAACTACAACAACAACCACAACTACTAGTAGTGGTGTATATACAACACATGGAGTAACAACAAGAACTTCATATGTACCAACAACTACAACAACTACAACAAGAGTTATTACAACACAAGCACCAACTGTTGAAGAAAAGAAAAAAATAACTAGATCAGTATTAGTATATTTAGTAGGTACTGATTTGGAATCAAATGGATATGCTGCATCTAGAGACATTTATGAAATGGCTCAAGTAAAAGATGATGCTACAGATTTTTATGTATTATTAGGTGGATCAAAACAATGGGGTATTGATGGTCTTAATAATGGAGATATTCTTCATGTTAAAGATGGTGGATATACTAAAATTGGAATGAATGGTAACTTAAATATGGGTGATCCAAATATTTTAGCCTCATTTATTAATACTGTTGATGGTATAACAGATTCAGAATACTATGATTTGATTTTATGGGATCATGGTGGTGGACCAATCATTGGATACGGTGTAGATGAAGTTAATAATGATAGATTATATGCAAATGAAATTGCAACTGCACTTGCTGCTACTAAATTTAATAAAAATAGAAAATTTGAATTTATAGGTTTTGATGCATGTTTAATGGGTTCAATCGAAATGGCAAACTTATTAGATGAATATGCTAGTTATTATATTGCAAGTGAAGAATCTGAGTATAATCTTGGATGGACATATGATAAGGGATTTGAAAATGCTTCTAGACTTGATTCTATTTCTTTAGGAAAACAAATTATAAATTCGTTTGCTGATTCAAATGCTGAATATAGTCAAAAATTAGGAACACAATTTATTTATACATTATCATTAGTAGATTTATCCAAAGTAGATAATGTTGTTAGTAAGTTAAATGAGAGATTTAAATCAGTTGATATAAATAGCCAATTTAGTAATCTTTCTAAGAGTAGATTAGATACTCTTGAATTTGGAGATAATGGATACGATTTAATTGATTTAAAAATGTTTAGTGATAAGTTAGGATTTAATGATTTATCTAGTACAATTACTGATGCAGTAGTATATAGTAATTCTAATTTAAAAAATTCAACTGGATTATCTATTTATTACCCATTACATATTGATAAAGAAACTACAGATTTAATACTTTCTAAATTATATCCAATATTCTTTGCTGATTTTAAAGATTATAATGATTTCTTAAGTAATTATTATAATTTATATAATGGAGCTCCAATTACTAAATCATATACTGAATCTAGTCCTGGTACTTTGAAATCTGAATTTGATAAGGATGAAAGAGTTATTACTATGGAATTAACTGATGAACAAGCTCAAAATTATGCTAGAGGATTCTACTTAGTATTTAGAGATATGGGTGAAGGTTATTATACTCCTGTATTTAGAGGAGATAACGTAGTATTAAGAGGTAATAAATTAGGTGGATTCTATGATAGAAAAATAGTATGCTTTGATTCAGAAGATGATGGTGAAGCTGAAGATGGAGAAAGTGATATTGCATTTGCAATGGCTTTCCAAGGAAAACTTACTAACCGTGGAACTTTATATAATTTATCCGCCAGAATGGAAAATTGGGATGATGGATTTAAAAATTATCGTTCTGAATTAGGATATCTTCAAGTATATGTTAAAGATGGACAAGTAGATGTTGATGGTATTGTTCCAAAACAAGAAACAAATGAAGATATATCTAAGAATAAGATAAAATGGCAAATAGAAGATTGGAGAACAGTTCAATTCTGGAATTTCAGATATATAATTACAGATGAAGGTGGACATTATACATTAGATTGGAAATCACATCCAACTTATATAGGACATGAATTAGTTCCATATAAATATCCAAATTATCATTTCTTTATGAATGAAATTGAAGATGATGTTAAATATGTAGCTGTAATGAATGCCTTTGATTATCAAGGAAACAGAATTACATCTGATTTAATTCCATTAAATTAATATAGTAAAGAAGATGAATATTTCATCTTCTTTTCTTTTTTTAATGATATAATAAGAATATGAAAGAAGATGATATGAATGTCTAAAATAAAAGACGTATTTGCAAGAGAAATATTAGATTCTAGAGGTAATCCAACTGTTGAAGTTGATGTTACATTAGAATCAGGAATAATGGGTAGAGCAGCAGTTCCATCTGGTGCATCTACTGGAGAAAGAGAAGCTCTTGAATTAAGAGATGGAGATCCTACTAGATATTTAGGAAAAGGAGTTACTAAAGCTGTTGATAATGTTAATAACTTCTTAAAAGGTGTAGTAGTAGGTATGGAATCTACAGAACAAAGAGCAATTGATGAAGCAATGATTCAAGCTGATGGTACTGATGATAAATCTAGATTTGGTGCTAATGCTATTTTAGGTGTATCTTTAGCAGTTGCTAAAGCTTCAGCTTTAGAAGCAGGATTACCACTTTATAAATACTTAAATGCTGAAGGTAATACTTTACCAGTTGCAATGATGAACGTATTAAATGGTGGAGCTCATGCTGATTCATCAGTTGATTTCCAAGAATTTATGATTATGCCTGTTTCAGCTAAATCAATTAAAGAAGCTATTCGTATGGGTGCTGAAACATTCCATAATTTAAAGAAATTGTTAAAGGCTGATGGACATGTAACTTCAGTTGGTGATGAAGGTGGATTTGCACCTAACTTAAAAGATAATGAAGAACCATTAAAATATATTGTAAGAGCTATAGAAGCTGCTGGTTATAAACCAGGAGAAGATATTAAAATAGCAATGGACGTTGCTGCTTCTGAATTCTATAATCCAGAAACAGGATTATATGAATTAAAAAAATCAAATGGTGGTACAAAAACTACTGATGAAATGATTGATTGGTTAGAAGAATTAGTTAATAAATATCCAATTATATCTATTGAAGATGGTTTAGGAGAAAGAGACTGGGATGGATGGAAGAAGTTAACTGATAGACTTGCTAATAGAATTCAAATCGTTGGTGATGATTTATTTGTTACTAATCCAAAAATCTTTGTTGAAGGAATTGAAAAAGGAATTGCTAATTCAATTTTAATTAAATTAAATCAAATTGGTACTTTATCTGAAACTATAGATGCAATCAATATGGCTAAACAAAATAACTATACTGCTGTAGTATCACATAGATCTGGTGAAACAGAAGATACAACACTTGCACATGTAGCTGTTGCATTTAATACTGGTCAAATTAAAACAGGTTCTATGTCTAGAACAGATAGAATTTGTAAATATAATGAATTAATGAGAATAGAAGAAGAATTAGGCGCTAATGCTAAATTCTTAGGAAATAATACATTTACTAGTATAAGATAGGTGATATATATGGATTTAAACAAAAATAGTTTATATTCTAAAGTGTTTTCTTGGCTAGGAATAGGATTATTAATAACATTCGTTGTAGGTTATTATGTAAGTTTTCATTTAGATAATGCAGTACTTAGAGGATTCTCAACTATGTCTATTTTTGCAGAGTTGATAATAGCATTTGTAATGGGAATATGCTTACATAAATTAAGTCCTACAGCATGTACAATTCTTTATATTGTTTATTGTATATTATCTGGATTAAATTTTTCAGTAATATTTATAGCATATAAAGTATCTAGTATTATTTATGTATTCTTAATAACATCAGCAATATTCTTATTATTTGCTTTTATTGGAAAAGTATCTAAAGTAGACTTTAGAAAAATGGGAATATATTTATTCTTTACTTTATTAGGAATAATAATTGTTTCAATAGTAAATGTATTCTTACAATCTTCATCATTAGCATTTGGATTAAGTATAGCTAGTATCATGTTATTCATGGGATTCATATTATATGATATGAAAATCATTGATAATTTATATGATGTATTTGGTGAAGAAAAAGCTGCTGTATATGGAGCTTTCCAATTATATATTGATTTTATTAATTTATTCATAGATATTTTAAGAATATTTGGAAAATCAAGAGATTAAAAGAAGATTATTAATCTTCTTTTTTTATGTTATAATTAATTAGGAGGATATAATATGACTTATATAGATAATGTATTAGATAAATTAAAAACAAGTTCAAGAAAGAAAATAGTATTACCTGAAAGTGAAGATGAAAGAGTAGTAGAAGCTGCTAAGAAAGCATCTAAATTTGCAGATATTATTTTAATTGGAGATATAGATGTAGAAGGAGTAACTACAATTAATCCAGCTACATATGAACATACAGAAGAATTTATAAATGATTTTTATGAAATGAGAAAAGAAAAAGGATTAACATTAGAAGAAGCAAGAAAAACAATGTTAGAAAATAGTAGATCATTTGCAGCTATGTTAGTTTATAAAGGATATGCAGATGGAGTAGTAACTGGTGCATGTCATACATCTGCGGATACTTTTAAATATTCATTTCAAATTATCAAACCGAAATCTAAAGAGAGTAAAGCTTCAGCTTTCTTTATAATGGAAACAAAGAATACTGAATTAGGTAATAATGGTGTTATTCTTTATGCAGACTGTGGATTAAATCAAATGCCAGATGCAAACTTACTTGCTAATATAGCTGTAACATCAGCAGATACATATGAAAACTTAATAGGCGGAACACCATATGTAGCTATGTTAAGTCATTCAACATATGGTTCAAGTAAATGTGATGATTCAGCTAAAGTAATAGAAGCTACAAGATTAGCTAAAGAAGCTGCTCCAAATAGAAATATTGATGGCGAAATGCAATTTGATGCTGCAATAGTACCTGAAGTTGCTTCATCTAAAGCACCAGGATCAACTGTTGCAGGACATGCAAATACATTTGTATTCCCTGACTTAGATGCAGGTAATATTGCTTATAAAATTACTCAAAGAATTGGTGGAGCAAATGCATATGGACCTTTAGTACAAGGATTATCTAAACCTATAAATGATCTTTCTAGAGGATGTTCAGTTGATGACATTGTTGGTGTAGTAGCTATTACAGCTTTACAAGCAAATATGGATTAAAATAAGTTATATTTATAACTTATTTTTTTATGCAATTCTATTGAATAGAATCTCGATTTTTGGTAAAATTTAAATATAATCGGGAAGGAGAACTTTATATGAATGATATCGACATTTTAAACTCAAATAGTAATGCTTGTTTATCAATTTTTGAAGTAGTTTTAGGTATCATTGATTATAAAGATAAACCTAAACAACAAGATAGATTAAAGAAATTTTATTTAAAATTAAAACTAGCTAATACACATAAAAAGAAAGCTGATTTAGCTTATATTATGTTAGCTATGTTAAGTGATATAGAAAATAAACAAGTATTAAACATTGTTGAAAAGAGTAAACTCGTTAATGCCGTTAATATATCTAAAGATAAGAAATTTAGAGATACATATATTAGTTATATTAAAAGAGATGGCTCTGATAAAGTTAAGACTGCTGAAAGATGTTTAAAAGATTTCTTAACTATAGAAGAACAAATTAGTAAAGTAAATGCTGCTAATAGAAATAAGAAGGTAGAAGTTAAGAAAGAAGAACCTAAACAAGTTAAGGTTAAAGTTAAAGTAGAAGTTAAAAAAGCAGAAAAGAAAAAAGAAGAACCAAAAGTTGTTGAAACAAAGGTTGTTGAGCCTAAGGTTCAAGAACCAATTGTTGAAAAAACTCAAGATATAGAAGTTCCTGGATTAGACTATGATATTAAAGAAAATACAGAAACTTTAGTATTACCAACTGAAGAAGAAATGGATAAACTTTTAGATACTAGAACACTTCCTGTTATTAATACAGATGATATTATACCTGTTATTCCTAAGGAAGAACCTATAGAAGAAAGTTTAAAATCTGTAAATGATATCATGGATGATATTTTATCTAGAACATATTTATCAGAAGAAAAGAAATCTTCTAGAACTAAAGAAGAAGTTATAAATGGTATAGAAGATTATATAAATAGAAAATATAGAATTATAAATGAAGAACATTCAATTCCATATGAAGATAGACAAGAATTAAGAGATTTATTCCCTTAATTAAGAAGTTATACATCTGCTTATTATAATCTTGATACTATTGAAAACATAATTGAAACATCTTGTATTATAAAAAGTGTTGAAGAAAATAAATATATTGATGTTGAAACACTTATGAATTTAGCAATAAATGTTCATAACTTAGTTTATAGAAGATTATTAACATATGATATGGAATCTAATAATGATGAATATAAAGATGCAAGAAGATTGATAGCTAATATTAATTTAGCTAATCCAATTAAACTATATGAAAGCGCATATAATATATTCTTTAATTATTATAGAAATATTTCTAAAGAAGAACAAAGAGATATATGTGTATCTATTGAAAGAAAGATGCCATATGAATATAAGAGTTTATTCGATATAAAAGATGCTATACCTTATGAAATTGATACAGTAGTTAATACTGCTAAGATTAAGAGTAAGATAAATGAAACAGTTAAACATGAAATATTAACTAACAATGTTATAAGATTTGATGATTTAGATAATAGAGAAATTCCTATGTTAATTGCATATGCAACTATATATATGAATGATAAAGAAGTTTTACAAATATATCGTGCTTTAGAAGATAAAAATGAAAGAGATTATCATGAACTTAAATTAAGAAGTGAATATCTAACTAAAGACCAATATGATCGCATAGTAAAAACAAGTGGTAAATTACAAGAATGGTTTGCAAGTGCTATTATTATTAATAAGAGTAGAGAAGATAGTAAATTGAGACAGGATATTAAAAATCCTGACTTATTAACAGAAAATTTAATATATGTAACTCGTACTATATTAAAAGAAGAACCATTATTTACTAGAAGTAAAGCTACATCTAGAGCTAAGAAAATAGATGATGATGAAGTTAAAGATTTCTATAATTCAAATAGACTTAAGAAAGTTCAAGTAAGAGTATTTAATAATTGGAGTAAATTACCTAAATTAATAATATTAAATGGATATGATTCAAATATTCAAAGAAGTAAGAAGGTAGGTTAATTTATGCAAGGTGAATTTGATAGATATATTGAAAAAGTCAAGAATAAGACTCTTGATGAAAAACAAAAATTATTATTCAAACAATTAACTAGTATTGCTTCTTTAACTAATACAATGTGTAGAACTATTGGATTAGAAAGTCATTTATTATTTAATGATGAATTAATGAATATAATGAAAAATGATTATAATGATGATGAATATATTACAGCTTTGATGGCTTTAAGTTCATCTATTCAAGAATCTTTGTGTGATTTTGATGAAAAAATATCAGATATAATAGAAGGAACTATTGAATAGTTCCTTTTAATTTGATATTATATCAAACAACAAAAGGGGGATTTATATGTCATATATTGATGATGAAGTAATTAGAGAAGCTCATTCAATTGAACAAATATCTAATAATAGAATAGATGCTAATATTGTTCTAAATATGATGACTCATGCACAAATACCATATCAATATGGAGCAACTGAAGAATCTATTATAGAAAACATGAAATATGTTAGATTTTATTTATTTAAAGATAGTGTAACTGATGAATTATTAGTATGTCCTGATTTATTAGAAGTAGAAATAGAAAATCCATTTGAAGGTGAAAATGGAGAAATAGTTTATAATACTTTTAGAAAAATAGTATCATACAGAGATTTTACAGTTGCATTAGATAGAAAAGGTTTTCAATTAGATGTAGCTAAAATAGAAGAATTATTACCATATGTAAATGGTAATGAAGTTACTGTTAACCTATCAAAAAAGGCTTGTAAAAGACATTTAGTAAGAATGTAATTAATACATTCTTTTTTTATGTTAATAATTTGTGTAAAGTGACATATTTTTTTTGACATTTATATTTTACGTTTAAATACTAAATGGTATAATTTATTTAAAGATAGAGGGAAGTCTATTGTAAAAAAAGAAAGAGGAGAAAAGAAATGAAACAAGAAAAATTTAATTCATTAATGGTTGCAATCGTTGCAATCGCTGCTGTATTCGGATTTGTATCTATCGTTTGGGCATCTTTTTCACAAACTTTAGTTATCTCATCTGGAGCAAAAATTGAAGCATCTAAATGGGATGTACACTTTGGAGAAATAGGAGAAGTTGAAACAACTGGAACTGCTGCAATCTTTGGTAGTGGACCAAAACTAGATGATACTAAAACAGTTATCACTGGATTCAATGTTGCTTTAAAAACTCCTGGTGATGAAGTTACATTTACAGTACCTGTTGAAAACTGGGGTACTTATGATGCTAAATTATCTAGTGCTACTTTAGCAAAAGTAACTGGATATACTAGTAACTTAACTGATCCTACTGCAGCTGCTGCTGATGAAGAAAAAATGGAAAACGCAGTTACAGTTACAACTACTTATGTTGACGGATCTGACATTTTAGTTGATGAAGTATTACCTAAACTATCATTAAACACTCCAGGATCTAAGACATTAAAAATCACTGTTAAATACAGAGAAACTAATGATCCTAACGATTTACCAGCTGGAGATGTTACAGTAGCAATTTCTGATACAGTTTTAGTATACGGACAAGCTTAATTTAATTATATAAAGAAATTAGGTATAACTCTGTAGTTATACCTATTTTTATTAAAAGGGTGATTATATGAGAAGTGGTGAAAGAAAAATATTCTTTATTCAAATATTATCATTAATTATTCTTTTATTTAATTCAATAATGCATGAGTTTTTAGGTGAATTTGGTATTATCATATTTTTAATGGTATTACTTACTTCACTTGCAATAGCATGTAGTATTCCAAGAGATAATTTATTTACAGGAAAGCAATCAATGAAATTATGTTTATTTTATTCAATTGCCTTTCTAGTATTAAAATATTCTTTGGGTTTAATTACAGGATTTTATAATAATCCATATAGTTTGAAATTCTTTGATATAGTTAAAAATGTTGTTCCAGTATTAGTAATAATAGTATTGGAAGAGTTTTGTAGATTTACTATTAATCAAAGAAGTGGATGTAATAGATTTATATTGGTAGCAAATATACTATTATTTACATTTGTAGATTTTGCTACAAGAAATAGCTTCGTAGATATAAGAAGTTTGGAACCATTTTTAAAATTGTTTACTACAACATTCATGCAATGTTTATTTATGAATATAGGATTAACTGTTATTTCATATAAACATGGATTAAAGACTGCTTTAATATATAGTTGTATATTTAATTTATATGGATATGTAATACCAATTATACCAAGTTTTTCAAAGTATGTTGAAACAGTAGTTGATATGTTAATTCCTATCATAATAATGTTATTATTGCATATTGGTGTTCCAGATATATTTAAGAAGAATAAAAAGAATAAAGAAGATATTAGAAATAAACATATTGTTACAAAAATTACTGGTGTAATATTATTTATTATAGTAATTGCAATGGTATGTTTAAATAGTAATATATTTAGATTTTGGGTTTGTGTTGTTGGATCTGGATCTATGGATCCTACAATTAAAATCGGAGATTTAATTGTTGTAGATAAGAGTTATAGTACAAGATATAATGAATTAAATAATGGAGATGTTATTGTATTTAATATATCTGGTAAATACTATACTCATAGAATTATCGAAGTTATTGAAAATAACGGAGAAAAATCATTTATCACAAAAGGTGATAGAGATGGACAAGCTGTCGATGATTGGCTTGTTACTAAGAATGAAATAGTGGGTAAAACTGATTTTAAATTTTCATATTTAGGGTTACCTTCTATTTGGCTAAGAGACTTAGTGAAGGAGAAATAGCTGATATGACTAAAGAGATGAAATATCAAAGTAGAAACAATTCATATACAGTTACAAAAAAAGGTAAACCTGCTTACTCAACAACAGGTTTCTTTGTATGTGTAGTTTTACCTTTGATAGTAGTCCTTTTAATCACTGTTTCACTATTTATGAGATCTATTTCATTTAATACTATAGTAGATGGTTTATCATATAATGAAATGGCTAACGTAACTTATAAAGTAAAGATTAAAGAAAATGAAAACTATAGTGATACTATTCTTAATTCAGGAATGAATTATCCATCTAGTTTAATTGAAACTGTTAATCCTACATTTAGTTATGAATTCCATTCACCAGATACTTTAGATTTAGAATATAGTTATACTATAGCTTCTAAATATGTAGTATTAGATTATACTGATGAAAAAACTCCTTTAACTAATGATGAAGATAATGTAGTAGAATTAGCTAAAGATAAACAAAAACTTACAGGTTCTAGTATAAATATAAATGAATCTGTAGCGATAGATTTCCAAAAATATAAAGATAAAGCAAATAATTTTAAACAAGATTTAAGAATAGCTGCTACTGCTAAAGTATATGTTTATATGAATCTTCATGTAACAGGTACTAAAGAAGGAATGGATAAGAAATATGAAAGAGATATTCTTCAAGAAATTGAAATTCCTTTAACAGATGCAACTACTTCAATAAAGAAAAACTCAAACAATATTAATAAACAAGATTTCTTAATAAGTACTAAAAAGTTTACTATTAAAAGCATTCCAATGTTTATTATATTTGTTATATTAATTGAAGTTGTAATCTATTTATTCTTAAGATTTATAAAAGAATATAAGAGATTTAAAACTAAAGATTTATATACATCTCTAGTTAGTAAAATATTAAAAGATTATGATAGAGTAATAGTTAGAGGTAAATTAGATATAGATGAATCTAAATATACTAATATCATATATCCTGAAACATTTGAACAATTAGTTGATGCTTCTATTAACGAAGGATCTCCAATTCTATATTACAATGTAATGCCTGGACAAAAATGTTTCTTTGTTATAATTGAAGGAGATACATTATATAAATATAGAATAACAAGATGGTATGTAGATCAAAATGGACATGCATAGGAAGTGAATGTTTTGAACAGACATATAAGAAATACAATTTTTATGTTCGCGTTTTTTGTCACAATATCCGTTGTGACTTTTTCTTATGCTGCCTTTAATACTGAATTAATGATAACTGGTGGAGCAGTTATTAAAGCATTTAAAAAGAATAGTTTAACTGAGTATGTTGACTCACAAGTAGCTAAAAAATTAGATGTTAAAAGTGTTGGAAATGCTTCTAGATATGTAGGAACAAATCCTAACAATTATATTTTATATAATGGAGAGTTATGGAGAATAATTGGTACATTTGATGTTGCTACTCAAGATTCAACAAAAAGATTAACTAAGATTACAAGAGCTGATTATGTTGAAGGATTAGCTTGGAATAGTAATTATTACTATAATAATGGAAATGGTACAAATGATTTTACAACTTCTCAAGTATATAATTATTTGTATAAGAATTTTTACTATAAATCATATAATGAATATAATCATTATACATGTATTACTGGTAGTAGAATGTCTTCTAAACAATGTGATTATAAAGGATTATCAGTTACAGCTGCTAGTATGGTTGAAAAAGTATATTGGAATTTAGGAAGTACTAATCCATATTCAATAGATAATAATCCAAGCTATATGACTCCTGCATTCTTGATGCAATCTGAAAATGGTAATGCATCACCTAAAGGATGTAGATCAAGTTGGTTTAATAATAGATGTAATGATAATAGTTCAAGACCATCCTCAATATTAACTTATGTTGGTTTACCATATCCAAGTGATTTTGGATATTCTGTTGACGATGATGCGTGTTATGAATTAGCTATGGGTAATGATTGTTATAAAAATTCATGGTTAGCTACTCAATATGGTGAATGGACTATTAGTCCTGCATATTCTACAAGTTATGCTGATACTGTTGTAACTATGTATCAAGGTGATATATATGCGCTTGCAGCTAGTTATGCTTATGGCGTAAGACCTACAATGTATTTAAAAGAAGACGTAATGTATGCTGGTGGAAGTGGTACTCAAGAAGATCCAATTCTTGTAACTTACAATGGACCAATTGGTATTGAAACAGATTCAACTAACTATGCTCCTCAAGGAGATCCAGTAGCTGAACCAGAAGAGCCAGATGAACCTGATGAACCTGATGAACCAGACGAACCTGTAGATCCAAGTGATTTAGTTGAACCAACTGTTTCATATAGTGTTAAACAAATAAATGGATGGGCTAGACATTATAGATTTGGATTTACTATTGAAAATACTACTGATGAAGATATTAATGAATGGACTATTGAATTAACATTAAATCCAAAAGTAACTATTGATGCTCAAGCAAGTTATTTACCAAATAGGATGACAGGTGTAATAACTACTACAAGTATTAAAGCTAATAGTGAAAATAAGTATTATTCACCTAATTCATATACGATTGCTGTAGGTGAAACATTTGATTCAAGAGATGATGGTGTATTAGTATTAGATTTCGATTCTAATGAGGTTTCTTTAGATGAAATATTCACTAATATCACAGTCAAAAAAGTATCTGAAAGTTTTGATTAAAAAGAACTATTTTTATAGTTCTTTTTATATTGTATAAACTATTTATATGTGCTAAATTATTGGTAGTGATTTATATGAAAAAAAGGGTTATAGTTATATTTTTATTAATAATAACAATTATATGTACATGTTATGTGACTTATAGATATTTAAACTTGCCTATTAGTATAAAAAGTATTACTTATGCAGTAGGTGTAAATGATAATAAAACAAAAAATGTTACAATAAATGTTAATGTTCCAAATATTTTTCCAATTGAATGTACTGTAAATGGAGTTAGTTCTAATAGTTGTAAATTTGATTTGGAAAATGGAGATTATACTTTAAAAGTTAAAAGCTTTAATAGGGAAGATGAAATCAATTTTAATGTAGATGCTAATGAAATCATTAGTATGGATTTAAACTTAGAATCATTTCATATTGCTATAGGTGAGAAGTTTGAGTTAGATACTACAATTGATTTTATAGGTGAACCTGATAAAAAGATCAATTATTCATCAAGTGATGATAGCATAGTAACAGTTGATGAAAATGGAATAGTATATGGAGTAAGTGAAGGAGATGCAGTAATTACTGCAAAAACTTCAAATGGTATTACTAAAACAGCTAAATTTACTGTTACTGATATGATTGTTAAACCAGTCTTTGATTTAGGAAAACAAAAATTAACATGTAATGTTTATACTGAAGAACAAAATGATTATTTAGATGAATTATTAAAAGAAAGAGTAGATTATGCTGGACGTGGTACTAGAGGTGGTGCTATTGCTGCAGCTAGATTCTTAACTTTATCTTTCCCATATAAAGTAACTTATTTCTATGAACATGGAAGATTGGATACTTATTATGAAGGTCAAAGAAAAGTAGATGGTGAAGGAAGATATCATCATTTAGGATTATATTTAAATGAATCAAGATATAAAAATATAAATGATGACTATGTTAAAGAAAAGAAAGCTACTTGGGGATGTCCTTTAACAAATTATGATGATACAGATGGTTGGGCTGTTGGAGCTAAAAAACCTAATGGATTAGATTGTTCAGGATTTGTAACATGGGCACTTATGAATGGTGGAACTGATGTAGGAGACATTGGTGCTGGAATAGTAGAAGATGTTAGAGATATGTCTGATTTAGGACCAAGACATGATTTAACATATGAATATGCTAATTCAGATAAATATAAAATAGGCGATGTAATAGCTAGAAATGGTCATACAGCATTACTTGTTGGTAAAGATGATGAATATTTATATATTGCAGAATCATTACTATATGGTGTTAGAACAGTTAAATATAGTTATAAACAAAGGGGTTCTAAATTATATACTAATTATGAATATATTGAAGATATGACTGATGTATATTCAGGTGAAGGTAGATATACTAAAATGTTCCAAATAAACTAGGTTATACCTAGTTTTTTTATGCTATAATATATGTGTGATGAGATATGAAATTAATTGCATATGGTGATTTATATACAAACTATTATTTTAAAAATAATTTATTAGAATATATATCTGGTGGAAAGAGTAATTCTAATATTCTTTATAATGTTGCAGATACATTTAAAACTAAATTTATAGGTGTAGTAGGTAATGATAAACAAGGTGAAATTGCATTACTATCTTTAAATAATAAAAATGTAGATATTGGAGATATTAAAAGAATTAATGAATCTACTCAAACTATTTTTTATTTAGATAAAAGAAGTACTAGAGTTTGTCCTTACTGTGATCGTATGCGTGGTTATTCAGATGCATATGTTTCATATAAAGATGTAATATCTAAAACATCTGATGATGATATATTCGTAATAGATTCTTTAGAAGAATTAGATCTAGATATTATTAATAATACTAATAATAAAATAGTATTATATTTAAATGATATTAATTATATTAAAAGATTTAGTTTAAATGAATTAATAGAATTATTAAAAGATAGATGTTTATTATTATGCTTGGGTAATAAAGTTAATGCTTTTATTAAAGACAAATATAAAATTGATTTATTTGATTTTAAAACCAGTATAAATGCCAGTGTTTTAATATCTTTTAAAACAGTAAAAGACTTTGATATTATCTATTTAGATACTATAGAAGAAAAAGAAATAGAAGGAAGAATATATAAAGAAAATATGCGTGGTTCATTAGATTTATATATAGCTGAATTTCTTAAAGTAATAATAGGAAAAGATATAGATGACAAAGTAATTAGTTTAGCTCATTTAAAAGCAGCTGCTATGTATATTTATTCAACTACTATAATAGGTGAAAGAATAGATAGTTTATATAAAATAAGAGATTATAAAGAATGTATCTGTAAGGATATAAGTATAGATTAAAAAAATATAATATTGTATAATATTATTACAGTATAGGAGTTATATGTATGAAAGAAATTTTTAAGAATATCAATACATCGTTGGTAATAGAAACAGCTATATATCGAGCTGCTATTTATTTCAATTGGTTCTTATTTGCAATTGTAACTAGTTTTTTTATTAAGACAGATTTAACTAAAGGAAAACTTATAAGTTTATTATTAGTTTTAGCTATAATATATGTTATTAGAACAGGATTTAAATTCTTATATAAAAAGGTTGTAAATGATGCATATCATAATATTAAACATAATATAGAATTAAATATATTTGAAAAAACTAAAATAATTAAATCATCTAATATAGAAAATTTAGATAAGGAAGCATTTGCAAATAAATCTTTAGAAGTATCTTATAACATAACTAAAATAATATCAGATATTATAGAATATATTATTCCATGTATAATTGGTACTATTATATTATTTCATTTTATTAATAAAGTAAGTTTTATATTAGGTATCTTATCTTTTATTTGTTTAGTTGCTTTATTAGTAAGTAGATATAATAATCCTGCTTATCATGAAAAATTAAATAATACTAATTATAATGATTTATTTAAAGATTATATATTAAAAATAGAAACTATTAGAAAATTAAATATATTTGATTTTTGTTATAAAAAATTAAATGATAATAAAGAAAATGATATTGTTATTTTAAAAGATAATGGAGCAGTTTTATATAACGATTTAACATTCTCAAATATATTAGTTGGTTATTTATTTGTATTAATAGTTGCAACATTATTAATTGTAAGTAATATTATGACAGCATTTGGATTAATGATTTCTATAATAGTCGTAATGTTAAAATTAAAGAAATTATTATATATGGTTAATCCAACAATTAGTAATATTATTACTACTGTAAATAATTTAAAAGAATTAGATTCTTATTTTAAAGAAAGAGAAGAATTATCTTATTTTTCTGATTGGAAAAAGATTAATATTAAAGATGGTGTATATAGATATTTAGATACAAATAAAACTATAAAGATACCTGAATTTGAATTAGTAAAAGGTGATGCATGTGGTATCATTGGTAAATCAGGAGAAGGTAAGAGTACATTATTAAATGTATTAGCTGGTATATATAAATTTGAATCTGGTAATATTTTCTATGATGGTACGGTAGATATAAGATATCCAGAGCATATGTATATTTCTAAGGAAGTTAAAACATTAAAAATAAGTTTAAGAGATAATCTATGTTTAGGTAATATTTATACTGATGAAGATTTAATAAGTCTAATTAAAGAAATAGGTTTAATGGATTGGTATAATTCATTAGCTAAAGGATTAGATACTTATATAGATGAAAAGTATGTAATAATAAATGATGATATTATAGGTAAAATAAATATAATAAGATGTATTGTTTCAAATAAAACATTATACTTATTAGATGATCCATCAAATGGAATGAATATTGAATCGGAAAAACTAGTAGCAAATATGATTAAAAAGTATTTTAAGAAACAAGCATTTATAATTGTTTCTCATAGACCAATTTTTACAACTATATGTAAGAAAACATATTTTATAAAAGATCATACTTTACTACCTAAAGAAACATTATTGTAAAGGAGATAAATATCTCCTTTTTTAAGTGTTATAATTGAAATAGGTGAGTTATATGAAAAAGATAGTAGTTATATTAACATGTGCTATTTTACTTACAGGATGTGTAGTAGTAACAAATGATTATATTGAACAAAAAGATAATAAAACAACAGAACCAACTACAGAATATGTTGAAACAAACACTAGTGTTATTACTACAACTGTTGAAGAAACTACTACAGTTAAACAAACAACAAAGATTACAACAACTAAGAAAAAGACAACAACAGCGACAACAACTACAACTAGACCAAGTATATATGAAAAAAATATTAACTTTCCAACATATAATCAAAATCCTTTATATCCAACTGGATGTGAAATAATAGCATTACATATATTATTAAATTATTATGGTATAAATACTAATCCGGACGATTTAATAGATAAATTAGATATTAAACCAGTTAAAGAAATAGATTCTAATGGAGAAGAGTGTTTTAATAATCCTGAAAAAGTATTTATAGGAAATCCTAGAATCTTAGAAGATTCAAGAGGAGTTTATAATGATCCAATTAAAAAGGTTGCTGATAATTATAAAAAAGGAGCAATATCCAAAACAGGTTTAGATTTTAAAGAAGTAGAAAAGATAGTTAATTCAGGAACTCCAGTTATTATTTGGGCAACTATTAATTTACATAATACAGAAAATATTTTATTAGGAAAAGAATGTGGAACAGACCAAGATATATATTGGCAAACATATGAACATGCAATGGTATTAATTGCAACTGATAAAAAATATGCAGTATTTTCTGATCCATATACTGGAATGATACGATATTCAGATAAGGATAATTTAATTGATAAATATAATCAATTGGGAAAAAGAGTATTATATTTTAAGTGAGGTAAGATATGAAAAAGATATTTATATATTATAGTAATACAGGTAATGGTGATACAGTAGCCGAATATTTAAAAGATAAAGCTGATATTAGAAAAGTAATACCTAAGAAAGATTTGCCTAAATCATTTTTCTTTAAAATTATGACAGGTGGATTTTATACGATCATTGATTATAAATCTAAGTTAGTTAATTTTGATTCTAATATTGATGAATATGATGAAGTAATAATTGGTTCTCCTATATGGAATGCTAGATTATCTAGTCCTATAAATACTGTATTAGATAAAATAGATTTATCTAATAAGAAAGTTACATTTATCTTTTGGAGTGGGTCAGGAACATCTTCTGAAGCAACTAAAAAAGTACAATCGTTATTTAAAAATGTAAAAATAATTGATTTACAAGAACCATCAAAGAATCCAAAAGAATTAGATAAAATAAAAAAGGAACTTTAATAAGTTCCTTTTATTATTTTTCTATTTCCATGATAACTGGTAAGATCATAGGTCTTCTACCAGTTTTTTCAGATATAAACATATTTAATTCTAATATTAATTGATTTTTTAAATCTGTTATATTATATCTATTTTTTAATGAATTAGTTACTATTTCAGCAGTTTTATCTTCAATAGTTTTGATTAATTCAGCATTTTCATTAACAAGAACGAATCCTCTTGTAGTAATGTTTGGTTTAATCATTAATTCATGTCTTCTTTTATCAATGTTTAAGATAGTAATTAAAACACCATCTTTACTCATTAATTGTCTATCTTTTAAAACTATATTACCAATTTCACCAATTCTAGATCCATCTACATATACAGTAGCAGCTTGAACTCTTTTACCACGATGACATCCTTCATTGTCCATGATGATTACATCACCATTTTCACATACGAAAGTGTGATCTTTTGGCATACCACATTCTTGAGCTAATTCAGTATGTTGTTTTAACATTCTGTATTCACCATGAATAGGCATGAAGTATTCTGGTTTAATTAATCTTAACATCCATTCAAGTTCACCGGCTTTAGCGTGTCCTGAAGTATGTAGAGATTCATTATTTTCATTTGTATAAACTTTAACACCTTGTAAATATAATTTATTAATAACATGGTTAACTGATGCACGATTACCAGGAATAGGGTTAGATGAGAATATAATTACATCATCTGGCATTAGTTTAACTTGTTTATGAGTACCAGCTGCAATTCTTGATAATGCTGCAAGTGGTTCTCCTTGAGATCCAGTACATAAAATACAAATTTCGTTTTTCTTTAAATTCTTAGCTTCAGATGGTTCTATAAAAATAGTAGCATCTTTAATAAGACCATTTTTTAATGCTATATCTTTAGCATTTTCCATTGATCTACCAAATGTAATGATCTTTCTATTATTTTCACGACATGTTTCAACTATATGTTTAATTCTATAAATATTAGATGCAAATGTTGCAAGAATAATACGAGAAGTTTGCTCTTTAACGAATACATCTCCTAAAGCTTCATCAACTACTGATTCAGATGCAGAGAAACCTGGAGTTAAAGAGTTAGTACTTTCACCTAAAAGTAACTTAACACCTTCATCTCCTAATCTTGCCATCTTATGAATATCAGCCATTGGTCCAATTGGAGTTAAGTCAAATTTAAAGTCTCCTGTATGAACAATAACACCATTTGGTGTTCTAACTACAATTGCAAAACTATCTGGGATAGAGTGAGTAGTTGTAATAAATTCTATTTCAAAATTCTTAAATTTTAATACTGTATCTTTATTATATACTTGTAATAAATCAGTTGGCATATTCTTTTCAACTAATTTCTTTTGAATTAAATCATGTGCTATTTGAGGAGCATATATAACTGGTACTTTAACACTTTGTAATAAGAATGTAATACCACCTATATGATCTTCATGTCCATGTGTTATAACTAAAGCTTTAATTTTATCTTCATTTTGTTTTAAATATGTTACATCTTGTATAACGTAGTCAATACCAAGTAAATCATCTTCAGGGAACATGACACCGGCATCAATAATAATTATTTCATCTTTGTGTTCTATTACGTACATGTTTTTACCAACTTCACCTAAGCCGCCTAAGGCAAAAACAGACGTAAATGTATTGTTGTCTTTCATAAATATCTCCTTTTCTAAATAAAAAAATAAGTATATATAAAGCTCTCAGGTATTAATAATATACTACAAATTGATATTTTATTCAACTTATTTTGGGTATAGGTATACATATGAAAATAAAATTTATTTTAAAAATTTTGATAAATTTCAAGTAAAATGGCATGTGCACCGTGTATATATAAAGTAGAAGGAGGTAAAAAAATGAAAAGATTATGGTTATTAGTATTAACAATAATACCATTTGTTAATGTGCATGCTATTAGTACTTATTATTCTGATTATAGGGATTATAAAATTGGTACTACAGAAGTGTTTGAATTAAATGATCTATTAAAAGTAGAAGAGTATAAAGTTTATAATACTCAAGTAGAAATAGAACATGATGATGGATTTGTTCCTGAAAGTAGTTGTCAGTTCAAGTATGAAGATGAACCATATGCAACATATACAGTTGGGTCTAGATCAGATAGAAGTAAAAAATGGTATCAATCTTTAGAATCTCAAGATGGATATATTAATAAAATAACATTTTATAATATGGCACCTAATACTATTACTGAATTAAGAATATTTAATAATTCTAAACAAGTAAGTGTTACAAGTGATACAAGTAATGTTGTTGATGAAAATAAAAAGACAAAAGAAGATTTTGTACAATATCAAACTTATACATTTATGTTTGATCCTATTCCTATAAAAGATTTTATGATAAAGACTGTAGCTGATGATAAATTAAATGGTATTATTACTTTTTATTACAAAAATAATGAAGTATTAAAAAGAAAAGTATTAGCAGATGTAATTGATTTTAAAGATAGGGAATATATAAATGAAATTATTCCTATAGTTGGTTATTTGGTTGGAACTGAATATGCTAATAGTTATGAAAAAGATTATGTTACTTATTATCATTGTTATAGTAAACCTAAAGTTTCTACTGGAATATATAAAAGAATAGAAGAAGTAGATAATATAAAAGAATATATTGATATTGATGATTATAAAGAATTACGTGATTATCACATTAGAGATAAAGTAAAGATATCTGATAAACAAATAACAACCAGTAATTTCGATTTAAAAGATTTAGTAACTTATAGTACTGTTGAAAACTTTACTATAGTTTCTAATATTGATTATTCTAAGAATGGTACTTATATAGTAGATTTTATATTTAACAATGATTTTATTGTTGAAAAAGATGTTAAAGTTAATATAACTAAGAATAATAAAACAACAACTTCAACATCAACAAGTAATATAACAACTACTAAACAAAAAGAAACAAAGACTAGTAGTAAATCAACAACTACAAAAGTATTAAGTACAACAAAGACTATTACAACAAAGTTAAAGAAAACTACAACAACTAGTAGTACAAAATCTTCTAAAGTAGAAAATGAAGTGGTAACAACTATGTTAGCTACTTCTAATATAACTACAAAAGAATCTACTTCTAAAGTTACTAAAACAACTTCATTAAAAGTAAAATCTAATAATTCTTCTCCAACATATAATACATATGAAGATGAAGAAGTATTAGAAGTAGAACCATTAAATTCAACTATTGAAAAGGAAGAGAAGAAAGAAGATAAAAAAGATACTTTAAAAAGTATTATAAAAATCTTTTTATGGATTTCACTTGTGGTATTATCTATTATTCTTATTATTTTAAAAGTAAAAGATAAAAGTAAAGATTCTTGTTAAAATATAGGTATTTAGTATATAATTATATTAGGTGAAGCTAGATGAAAGGTAAAATTGGTAAAATAGTATTAGCATGTATAATATTAATTGTTTTAGTACTTAGTTTTATTTATATGAAAGATAGTGTTACTATTGAACCAATAAGTAAAATATTAGATGTTGCTAAAGATATAGAAATAGATGGTAAATATTTAAAGGTAACTTATTCATCTGGTAATATGATTGATGAAAAAATATCTTATAATAATACATTAGAAAAAAATATTAAGGTGGTAAATTATAATAATAGTATAATATCTTATGCATTAGAATTATATGATTCTTCTGTCTCTAATGAAGAATTGTATTATAAAATAGAAGCTTCAAATGAAAAGGGTGGAAAATACTATACTGTTGTTGATAATCAAAAAGTAAAAGGTGATCAAGCTTTAGCATATAATTTAGCTATTGATCCAAATTCATCTATTTATTTGAAAGTTACATTTAATTCTCAAAGCCAAGGTAATCCGATTGAATTAAAAGGTATTTTAAATATAAAATCTAATTTAACTGAAAAAGATATATTTATTAGAGAAGTATCTAATGTAGATTCAGAATTACAATTAAAGATTGCTGAATTAAATGGAATAGGTGTAAGTGGTATTTATATTCTTTCTTTAGATGATTTAAAAGTAGATAATGGTATAAAAGGTTATATTCTTATAAATGCTGAAGATTTAAGTAATATAGAATACTATTACTATGTATATTCAGAAAAATATATGTTAAAAGATTTTAATTATGTTGGTTCAATATCAAAGAATGCTATATTAGATATTGATCCTGGATTTGTATCTTCTTTAAATAATCATTCTGTATGCCAAATGAGAGGAAAGAAAAATTGTTTAAGTTTTAATGATCTGACTTATAATACTTCAGGTGGTAAAAAAGAATTTGATACAGATGCAAAGAAGGTAATAGAGTTAGTAAAGTCTGATTTTAAAGGATCAGAAAAGAAAGTATACATATATGATGTTACAACTGATATTAATAATCCAACTAATATTAGAGGGTTTGTATTAATTGATAACACTAAAGAAGAAAAAGAATATTATATTTATCTTACAAATAATGTATTTATGATATCTGGATATAATATGACAAAATATGGTGAATTTAGTCCTGAATCAACAACTATAAGAGCATATACTGAATCTGCATTCAACTTATCAAGTGCAAATGCAAGGATAGTATGTTCATTTTCAGGATTTAATGATTGTATAAATAAAGAAGGTAGTACTATTTAGTACTACCTTTTAAATTTAAGCATTATAAAACTGCTTATATTAAGCAGCTTTTTTCATTGTTTTCCATTCACGGTTTGTTAAAGTAACTTTAACTCCATCAACAGTCTTAGTTTGTAAATTTAAGTTTTGTCTTGTTTTAGTAGCTCTACAAGAATGACTTCTTAAGTTACCAAATAAAGGTTTTCTACTAGTTAATTTCTTTGCCATAATAGTTCTCCTTCCTTCACGAGTTCTTTAAGATTATATCAGTTTAAATATTATAAGTCAACATTTTTTGTAATGGTTAACTCTTTCTTTAATTTGAATGAATCTATTATTTTTTCTTTTGCATAGTCTGTCTTTGAAATTTTTATTGCATTTTGCTTTAAAACTTCTATTTCACCTTCAAGTATATAGCTTGGATTTACTGAATTACATGCCTTTAAATATAGGCATTCAATTATAGCTTGAAGGCCTCCATATTCTAATGGTAAGCCATCAGTTTTTATTTCATCTAATAAATTTAAAGTTGCTTCCATATCGATTTGTATATTTCTCAAATAAACATCTCTATATCTTTTTTTCATTTTGTTTATATCATTTTCAATTTGTTTTTGAAATAATTTTGGCATTAGGAATTCTGGTGCTCTATCTAAGAAGAATTCTTCTAATGCATCATTATAACAAATAGTTCTATATTTTACTTTTAATAATGCTTTCTTTAACTCATTTGATTTAGCATTTTTTATAAAATCAACTAAATAGGAAAGATATGTATGAGAAAGTATTTCATGTCTTAATAGAGCTATTTTATTATTCTTTTTTTCGAATTTAAGTAATGACTTTTTAGCATCATCTTCAATGTCTTCATATAAATCATCATCGTCGTCATCTAATTCATCATCATAATCTTCTTCTTCGTCGTCGTAGTCTTCTTCTTCGTCGTCGTAGTCTTCTTCTTCGTCATCATAGTCGACTACTTGTTCAACCGTATTACCAAATGAATCTTGTAATCCATCTTTGAATTGAATTAGTTCATTTGGATCTATTTCTTCAATAACAGTTGTTTCGTTTCTTTTTGCCATTAAATGAGATACTCTTGATATTAATCTAATCATTCCCATATTGTCATCTTTAGGAGTTATAAATGTATATAGCATATCTGTATCACATAAATTATTTTCTACAACTAAATCTTCTAAATACTTTTGCATGAATGATGTGTCGAATACGATAGTATCAAATCTTTTGTCTTCATATTTTCTAACACATTTAATTAAATCAATACATTCAAAGTATTCCTTAGATCCGACTAATCCATTATATTCAAGCTCAGCAAGTTTATCATACAAAATAGCAGCAGAATTAGAAAATTTACTTATTTCATCAAACTTTTCAATTACATTCATTTTCATCATCCTTTACTAATTGTTTTTTTAATGCTTGTTCTTGAATAAATGCTGTATTAACAATTCCTCTTACTGTTGTATCCATTGTGAATTGGTCAGCTAATTTTTTATAATGATCTTTAAATGGAACTAAAGATAGAGCAGATTGTAAGTATAATGCTAATGCATTTGCTTTGGCATAATTTTTTTCATCTTCTAAATCTTCATTTGAATATTTTATTAATTCCCATATACATCTTATAATCATATTTTCTAAATAATCACGTTTTTTTGTGTGTAGTTCATCATCACTTATTGGTATTTCCATAGTGAATGTTTCTATATTTGAATTATATTTAAAATAAATATTTTCTTTTATAGTTCCTAATATTCCTAAATATGTAATATTTTCAGTTTTTTTAGCAGCATCTATATGATTTTGAATAAGTGTTAAAAAGTTAGATATTAAATCACATTCTATATCATGAATGATGTAATAATCTTTCATCATACTTTTAAATATATGTGATTTCTTTTTTATTCCATATAATGCTTTATTATGCATACTTGTTTCAATATTCACATGTAATCTTTCAACAATTGGATTAGTTTTTTCATAATATCTAATATCGTCTAATAGATTAGCAATTTGATCTATATCATAAAATTCTTCTCTCAATGTTTGTAAGTATTGACTTAACATTGAAATAGGGCATGATTTATAAAGTTCAGGCAATTGTTCATTATTGCTTTGACTGATTTGTTCTTCTTTTGTTTTTGTTATCAAATCTTTTAATTTTTTTTGTGCTAATAATTCTACTGTCTCCATGAACAACACCCTTTCAAATTAAGAATTATTGTATAATCATCTTTATTGATTGTCAATGAAATATTGTTATATAATAGGTGTATAAAAGGAGGGATGATTCATGTATACACCACTTGGTATAAAAACTGATTATAGTATATTAAGTAGTCTAATTAAAATTAAAGACTTAATGAAGTTTGCAGTGGATAATCATTTTGATTCCCTTGGTATCTTAGATGACAATTTAAATAGTAGTCATGTGTTCTTAAATGAATGTAAAAAAAATAATATAAAAGGTATTGTAGGATTAGATTTTTTAGTAGAGGATAAACATATTTATTTATATCCAATTAATAATGAAGGATTAAAAGTATTATTTAATTTATTACATGATAGTATTGATAATATTATTAAAGTAAATGATTTAAAAAAATATAATGAAAAAATAATAGCAGTTGTTCCATATGAATCAAGAGAAATATATAATGATACGACTTCTATATATGATGAAGTATATATGAGTTATAAAAATGAAATGGAAGAACATTTAGTAAATAATATTACTAAAAAGAATATATTTATTAATCCTATATTAGCTTTGTCAAAAGAATCATCTAAATATATTAATTATTTAACATTAATAAAAGATAATAAAAAATTAGGTGAAATAGAATTTGTTAATTATGAATCTAATGTATTAACAAAAGAAACATATGATACATCTTTCTTAGTTGATAAGATTAATATTTCTTTTGATACATCTAAAAGATATATTCCTGTTTATAAAGAAGATTCTAAAGAATTCTTATATGATTTAGCATCTAAAGGATTAAACAAAAGATTAAATGGTAAAGTTACAAAAGATTATAGTGATAGATTAAATTATGAATTAGATATTATTTCTAAAATGGGATTTGTTGATTATTTCTTAATTGTATATGACTATGTTAAATATGCATATCAAAATAAAATATATGTAGGTGTAGGAAGAGGATCTGCGGTTGGTTCTTTAGTTGCATATTCATTAGGAATAACTTCTATTGATCCTTTAAAATATAATTTATTATTTGAAAGATTCTTAAATCCTGAAAGAGTATCTATGCCAGATATTGATATTGACTTTGAAGATGAAAGAAGAGAAGAAGTAGTTCAATATATTAAAGATAAATATGGTAAAGATTATGTTGCTAATATAATTGCATATGGTACCATGACTGCTAAAGAAGTATTAAGAACGGTAGCTAAGATTAACAACTTAGATGATAACTTAATAACTGTATTATTAAGAAATGTTGATAGTAAATTATCTTTAAGAGATAACTTAGATAAAGATAATGTTAAAGATATGTTAAAACATAATTACAAGTTAAAGAAAGTATACGATGAAGCATATTACTTAGAAGGTATTAAACATCATTTAACTGTTCATGCGGCTGGTGTTGTTATATCATCTGAAAAATTATCTAATTTGGTTCCAATTGTATCAAATGGAAGTGAATTATTGGTAGGATTTGATAAAGACGAAATAGAAGAATTAGGTTTATTAAAAATGGATATTCTTTCACTTAAAAATTTATCATTATTAAAAGATATTAAAGCATCAGATGAAAGTATAGATATTAATAAGATTAATTTAGAAGATAAAGAAGTATATAAATTATTTTCAAGCGGAGATACTTCAGGTATATTCCAATTTGAATCAAGTGGTATGAAAAATTTCTTAAGAAATTCTAAACCAAGTTCATTTAATGATTTAATAATTAGTATTGCTATGTTTAGACCAGGACCAGCTCAAATGATTGATACTTACATTGATCGTAAAAATAATGGAGCGTCTATTACATACTTACATGATGATTTAAAACCAATTTTACAAGAAACATATGGAATTCTTGTTTACCAAGAACAAGTAATTGAAATATTAAAGAAAATGGGTGGATATACATTAGGTGAAGCTGATGTAGTAAGAAAAGCTATAAGTAAAAAGAAGACAGATGTCATTGAAAAAGAAAGAATGAGATTTAAAACAAATGCTTTAAAAAATGGATATGATGAAAAGACTATTGATAAAGTATTTGAACTTATTATTCCGTTCTCTGGATATGGTTTTAATAAATCACATGCTGTAGCATATGCATTATTTGCATATCAAATGGCATATTTAAAAGTACATTATAAAGAACATTTCTATATTAATTTATTAAATAATAATATAGGTGCTGATATAAAAAATAAAGAATATTTAAATGAAGCAAAGAGAAATGGTATTAAAGTATTAAAACCAGATATTAATAAATCATATGATATTTATAAATTTGAAGATGGTGCTATTAGACTTCCTTTTACTTGTATAAAAGGAATAGGAATGGTTGTTGCTCAAGATATAGTTAATATAAGAGATAATAAAGAATTTAAAGATTATTATGATTTTATTAAAAGAATTACAAATAAGTCTATTAATAGAAGATTATTAGAAACTTTAATAATGGCTGGTGTATTTGATAGTTTAGGTTTAACTAGAAAAACACTTATTAATAACTTAGATGCAACAATGAAATATGCTGAATTAATAAGAGGACTTGATGATAGTTTAGTAAGTACTCCTGAAGTTAATAATTTAGAAGAATTCAGTGATATTGAATTAATGAATGCTGAAAAAGAATTATATGGTTATTTTGTTTCTGCACATCCATCTAATAAATATGATTGTATGAAATTAATAGATGTTAAAAACTATTTCAATAAAACAGTTAAACCTGTAGTTATAATTGATAGAATAAATAAGATAAAAACTAAGAATGATAAAGATATGGCATTTATAACTGCAAGTGATGAAACGTCTGAATTAGATTTTGTTATATGGGATGATAAAATAAAATTATTAGATAATATAGAAGTATCTAATTTAGTTGAAATAACCGGTATTGTTGAAAGAAGATATGATAAATATCAAATAAATGTTAAAGATATTAAAATTAAGTAGGTTATTAGATGATAATCTGCTTTTTTTATATTAAAATAGGTATATATTTGATATAATTATAGGTGGTGAAATATCATGAACGGTAATAAAAAAATTAATAATTTAAAGAAGTTAATAGTTCTTATTAGTATAGCTATTCTTATAGTAGGAGTTATATTAGTAATGTCTATTTATAATAATAGATTTGCTAAAGATGGAGATGATGGTATCAGAGGTGGAAGAAAAGCTGGTACTACGACTGAAGAAGTATTGTATGATCCAGATGGTGAAGAAGAAACAACTGAAACAACTACAACTGAACCATCGACAGAAGAAACAACAACTACTTCTGTTAAACCTGGAGATACTACAACTACAACAGTAAAAACTACAAAAATAAAAACAACTGTACAAACAGTTGCACCAACTACAGGAAGTACTGTTATTACTCAACCTTCAAAGAATTATACAATTGTTACATCTGGAGGAACTGGAGTAAGTGGTTCTCAATCTGATTTAGAATGGGAAATGTTTAATTATATTAATTCAAAAAGAGGTAAAAAATTTAAAATGGCAGCTGAATTAAGAAGTCGTGCTGAAACAGCAGCTCAACAAGCTGTTCAATCGCTTGAAGATTCAATTAATAATGATGGATGTTGCAGTGCAAATCCATCAGCATGTAAATGTAATTTTGGTGACATTAAATTTGATGGTGCAGCTTATTGTGGAAGTGAACGTAAGAGTGCTTCATATGCAAGTGATAAGATAATGGCTGCAAATCCAGGAATATATGACGAAGATTATGAATATATTGGAATTGGAGTTATTAGAAACTCACAAAATCATTATTCATATGTAGTCATGTTTGATTAGGAGGGTTTTAAATGTTTGAATACATGGGAGATAGACTATCTAATGCCATTAAAAATATTAAAGGTATGGGTAGAATTACTGAAGAAAATATAAGCGATGCTATGCGTGAAATACGTATGGCTTTACTTGAAGCAGACGTTAACTATGAAGTAGTTAAAGAATTTACTAAAAATGTTAAAGAAAAAGCTTTAGGTTTAGATGTATCAAAATCATTAAAACCTGAAGAAGTATTTATTAAGTTAGTTAAAGATGAATTAGTTACTTTATTAGGTGGAGATTATGTTCCACTTGTAACTGAACCAGCTCCAACAATTATTATGATGGTTGGTCTTCAAGGTTCAGGTAAAACAACTACATCTGGTAAAATTGCTAATTTAGTAAGAAAGAAATATAAAAAGAATCCATTACTAGTAGCATGTGATATTTATAGACCAGCTGCTATTGATCAATTAAAAGAACTTGGTAAAAGTTTAAATGTTGATGTATATGAAGAAGGAAAGAAAAATCCTAATGAGATTATTAGAAATGCTTTAGCATTTGCTAAGGAAAATCATAATAATTACATCATCATAGATACTGCAGGTAGATTACAAATTGATGAAACACTTATGGATGAGTTAGTTCAAATACAAGCTGAATTTAAACCTGCTGAAGTATTACTTGTAATAGATGCTATGATGGGTCAAGATGCAATTAATGTTATAAATGGTTTCAATAATAAATTAAATTTAACTGGTGCAATATTAACTAAGATGGATGGTAACACTAAAGGTGGTGTTGCATTATCTGTAAGACATTTAACTAATGTTCCTATTAAATTTGTAGGTGATTCAGAAAAACTTGATGGATTATCTGAATTCTATCCAGAAAGAATGGCTGAACGTATCTTAGATATGGGTGATATTCTTTCTATAGCTGAAAAAGTAGAAAATATTGTATCTGAAGAAGATGCTAAAGATATGGCTCGTAAGATGAGAAAAGGAGATTATAACTTAGAAGATTTTCTTGAAAATATGAGACAAATTAAAAAGCTTGGACCTCTTGAAAATTTATTAAAGATGATTCCTGGTGCTAGAAAAATGGGATTAAATGATATTTCAATTAATCCAAAAGATATGGCTCACATTGAAGCAATTGTTTTATCAATGACACCATATGAAAGAAAACATCCTGAAGTATTAAAGATGACTAGAAAACAAAGAATAGCTAAGGGTTCAGGTAGATCAGTTGAAGAAGTAAATAGATTATTAAATCAATTTGAATCTATGAAAAAAATGATGAAACAAATGAGTAATGGTAATATGAAGATGCCATTCTAGGGGGATTATATGAAAAAATATCCATATGTATTCTTAGGTTTTTTTATTAGTGTATTAGTGTTCTTTATTGTTCATATTATCTCTATTAATATAAGAATGAATAGAGTAATTAATGTTAAAGAATTTGATGAACAATATTCTCAAAAAATAAAGAACTTAAAAAAAGATGCTGAAAAAATAAAAGATGATAGTTGTAAAAATAGTGTTGTAGAAATGGCAAATAGAATCATTTATACTATTCCTAGAAAAGGAATAACATTACAAGAATATTATGGAAGTTACTATGGATATGATAATAATAGAAGTGATGATGATGGAGAATCATTCTTATATTTCTATTCTAACGTAGCTACTAATTGTAACATTGATAATAATGAAATATATAATAAAGTATTAGAATCATTAGTATTTCCTTATGAAATAAAAAATAGATATATTGGTTCATATCAAATAGGAATAAGTGATCCTTTTATTCATAAAAAAGAAGTGGATAAAGTTGATGAATTAGGTTCTTATTCAACTAAAATGTTAGAATTAGAAGTATTAAGTAGAATAATGGATGAGGTGAAATAATGAGAAAGACTTATAATTTCATCTATTTAATAAATATAATATGTGGTTTTTTATTATTTTTTAATTTTTTATATGTATATGAAACTATAGATAAGTATAATGACTTAATATTTGCTTTAGTATTTATATTTTATGTAGTCGCAGATATATTATTTTTTAGAAAAAGATTTATAATTGAAAAAATAGATTTGACAATAACAACAATTTATATATTAACTTGTTTATCTATATTCATTTATAGTGTTTATTATCAAATGATGATGCCTTATGTATTTAGTATGGTGTATTTTAATTTATTATTAATAATACCTCATGTTTTATACATTGTTTATAATGTGTTAAGATGTTACAAATAATGTTTAAAAATATATTGAATTATAATATAATTTAGATAATAGAAGGTGATTAATATGTTTAAATGGTTAGGCGAAAAAAACGTTAAAATAGGTGTTACAGCATTCTTAGTTCTTATTGCTTGTGTTATTGCTGTATTCTTATTTTATAATTTAGGTAATATTTTTACTGTATTAGGAGAATTCCTAAGTATTTTTACACCTCTTATAATTGGTTTAGTAATGGCTTACATATTAAATCCGATTGTAGGTATTGTAGAAAGAAATATATTTAAAAAAGTTAAAAAAGAAAATGTAAGAAGAGATTTAAGTATTGGTCTTACATTAGTTGCATTTGTTGCTTTATTAGGAGCAATAATAGGATATTTAATTCCTCAATTACTTCAAAGTATTTTAAGCTTAATTACAAATGCACCTAAATATTTAGATCAAGCTGTTGAATTTATGAGTAGATGGATTAATAATCCTGATGTTGATTATGCTAAGATGACTGAATATTTATTAAAACTATTAAATGATAATGTTTTACCAAATGTAACAGGAATGTTAAATGGATTAGGGAATGGAATATTAGGATTCTTAAAAGCAATATTCAATTTCATTATTGGATTAGTATTTGCTGTTTATATTTTATCTAATACAAAGAAAGTTTCTAAAGGATCAAAGAAACTATTATATGCATTATTTAATGATAAAAAGGTTGATAAATTTATTAAGAAACTTAAACATATTAATGACATATTTATCAATTTCATGATTGGTAAATTAGCTGATTCATTCTGCTTTGTATTTGTATGTACTTTAATATTTACAATTATATTTGGATATCCATATCCATTACTAATTGCATTTATAATTGCAGTAACTGATTTGATTCCATACTTTGGTCCATATCTTGGATCAATCCCAAGCGCATTGTTAATATTATTAGTTGATCCAGTTAAAGCTGTAATATTTGTAATATTTATGGTTGTATTACAACAAATTGATGCTAACTTAGTTACTCCAAGAATTCAAAGTAAAGCAACAGGTTTACCATCATTCTGGGTATTATTTGCAATACTAGTATTTGGTGGTTTATTCAAAATTGTTGGATTACTAATAGCAGTACCATGCTTCACTATAATTTATGAGTTAGTTGTTGACTTTATTGAAGAAAAGACAAGCTCTCAAAAAGAAGTAGAATTGACCGAAAAAACAATAGAAGAGTAGTATTTTTACTATTCTTTTTTTTGTTATTTTGATATAATGTTAGTAGGGTGGATATCATGGAAAGTATTTTCAATTTAAAATATGATGACTTAGTTGATTACTTTCTAAGTATTGGTGAAAAAAAATTCAAAGCTGATCAAGTATTCAGATGGATTTATGAAAAAAGAGTTTATGATTTTTCTCAAATGAGTAATATCAGTAAAGAATTACAAGAAAAGTTAAAAGAACACTTTGATATATCAATGCTTACTTTAAGAACTAAACAAGAAAGTAAAGATACTAATAAATATTTATTTGAATTAGCAGATGGAAATACTATAGAAGCTGTTTTAATGAAACATGATTATGGTAATTCAGTTTGTGTATCTAGCCAAGTTGGATGCAATATGGGATGCTCATTTTGTGAATCAGGTAGATTAAAAAAAGTTAGAGATTTGGAAGCATCAGAGATTGTTAGACAAATACTTATGATTGATGACGAAAGTGATACAAGAGTATCAAGTGTTGTAGTCATGGGTATTGGAGAACCTTTTGATAATTATAATAATGTAATGAATTTTATTAGAATTATAAATGATGATAGAGGTATAAAAATAGGTGCAAGACATATTACTGTATCAACAAGTGGTTTAGTACCAATGATTGATAAATATGGAGATGAAAATATACAAACTAATTTAGCTATTAGTTTACATGCACCAAATAATGAACTAAGAAGCAAATTAATGAAAGTTAATAAAGCATATCCAATTGAACAAGTAATTGATGCTATTAAAAGATATATAGACAAAACTAATAGAAGAGTTACAATTGAATATCTTTTACTAGATAAAGTTAATGATACAACTGAATGTGCTATAGAGTTAAGTGAATTATTAAGAGGATTAAATGTATATGTTAATTTAATTCCTTATAATGAAACTTCACATATAGAGTATAAGAAAAGTAATAACGAAAGAGTTATGAATTTCTATGATGTTTTAAAAAAGCATGGTATTAATGTTACAGTTAGACGTAGATTTGGATCTGAAATAGATGCTGCATGCGGACAACTAAGAGCAAAAGAGGTGAACTAAATGAAATCATTTTATATTACAAATGAAGGTAAAGTAAGAAGTCACAATGAAGATTCAGTTACAATTGTTAAAAATCAAAGTTCAGAACATTTAATGATTGTTGCTGATGGAATGGGTGGACATAGAGCTGGTGAAGTTGCAAGTTCAATGGTAGTTACTCAAATCGGAAAGAGATTCCAAGCACTATCATCAATTGGAACTAAACAAGATGCAATTAATTGGTTAAGAGAAAATGTTAAAGAAGTAAATTCAAACATTATAAAATACTCAATTGAAAATCCTGAAGCTATGGGATTAGGAACAACTTGTGTTATGGCTCTTTTAACAAAGGAATTCTTATTATTTGTTAATATTGGTGATTCATCTGGATTTGTATTTAAAGAAGGCAAATTAAAGAAAATCACTCATGATCATACATTAGTTAACTTCTTAGTTGAAACTGGAGATCTAAGTGCTGAAGAAGCAGTTAATCATCCAAAGAAAAATGTTCTTATGAAAGCATTAGGATCTTCTGATAAATGTGAACTAGATATGTTCGAAGTAGAAGACATTGATACTATTGATGCTATAATGCTTTGTTCAGATGGTTTAACAAATATGTTAACTCAAGAACAAATTGAAAAAGTATTAAACGAAGAAGACATTGGTTTAGAAGATAAATTAATTAAACTAGTAAGAAAATGTAATGTTCGTGGTGGATTAGATAATATATCCATTGCAATCTTAGATAAAAGAGGTGCATCTAAATGATAATGAAGGGGCAAAAAATAAGTGATAGATACCAAATAATCAAAACAATTGGTGAAGGTGGTATGGCAAATGTTTATTTAGCTTACGATACTATCTTAGATAGAGATGTAGCTGTTAAAGTATTACGTGGAGATTTAGCTACTGATGATACTTTCGTTAGAAGATTCCAAAGAGAAGCATTGTCTGCTTCAAGTTTATCTCATCCAAATATCATTGAAGTATATGATGTTGGTGAAGATAATGGATCTTACTATATCGTAATGGAATATATTAAAGGTAAACATTTAAAACAATTATTAAAACAAAGAGGAAAACTTACACTTACTGAAGTTGTAGATATTATGTTACAAGTAACTGATGGTATGAGTGTTGCTCATGATAATTATATTATTCATAGAGATATTAAACCTCAAAACATTATGATACTTGAAAATGGTTTAATAAAGATTACAGACTTTGGTATAGCAATGGCATTAAACTCAACTCAATTAACTCAAACAAATTCAGTTATGGGTTCAGTTCATTATTTACCACCTGAACAAGCAAGTGGTAAAGGCGCTACTATTCAAAGTGATGTTTATTCAATGGGTATTTTAATGTATGAATTATTAACAGGTGAATTACCATTCAGAGGTGACAATGCTGTTGAAATTGCATTAAAACAAATTAAAGAACCATTCCCAAGTGTTAAGGATAAAATTCCTAGTATTCCACAATCAATTGAAAATATTATTTATAAAGCAACTGCTAAGAATACTAAGAATAGATATTCAGATGCTAGAGAATTACATGATGATTTAAAAACTGCTTTATCTGATGAAAGAGTTAAAGAACCATTAATTAAATTCAAATATCCTGAAATAGAAAATGATACTTCTAAATCAGAAAGAGAATTAAAGAAAATGGCTGATCAAGCAGTTAAAGAAGATAAGAAGAAAGCTGCAGATGGTGTTACTGAAAATATCATTGAAGATATAAATTCAAAAGAAGCAAAAAGAGAAGCTGATGTTAAATCTAAGAAGATTGAAGAAGATGATAGAAAACATGAAAATAAAGTTCTATTAATCTTAGGAATAATATTTACTTTATTAGTTTTAACAATTACTACATTAGTTTTCTTACTTCCAAAGATTTTTACTGTTAAAGATGTAATTGTTCCTGATGTTTCAGGAATGACAGTTGGAAAAGCTGAACAAACATTACAAGATGCTGGATTTGTAATTGCTGATGAAACTAAAGAAATATCATCAGATACAGTAGATGTTGGTAATGTTGTTAAGACAAATCCAGAAGCTGGAAGAACTAGAAAAAAAGGCGCAGAAATCACTTTATATATTTCAGTAGGTGAAAATGCATATGTAGTTGAAGAAAGCTTAATCGGACAAAACTACAGAGATTATAAATCTTATTTAGAAAAGACATATGATTTATATGTAATAGTTACTAAAGAAGAAGATGAAACAGGAAAAATAGATGCTGATACAATTATGAGAACTGAACCAGCAGCTGGAACTAAGTTAAAGAAAGGTGATACTTTAACACTTTATATTCCATCTCTTGATACTAATTATCCTGATTTCACTAAAGGTGAAATGAGTTTAACTAAGATCAAAGAATGGTGCGATAAATATGGTGTTAAACTAGAAACTGAATATATTGAAACTAGTCAATATCCAGCAGGAACAATCTATGAACAAAATGTTAAAGCTGGTGAAACAGTTATAAGTGGTCAAACAGTTAAATTAAAGATTGCTGATACACCATTAGATAGTAATCAATCAGCAGAACAAATTGATGCAGAGTAGGAATATGACAGGAAGAATTGTAAGAATAATAAGTAATTTATATACAGTAGAAGCAGTTAATAATGGTCGAATACTTTCTTGCAATTGCCGAGCAAGGGGTAAGTTCAGAAATGATGGACTTACTCCTTTAGTAGGTGATATTGTAGACTTTAATGAACAAGAAGGAATAATTCTTAATATTCAAGAAAGACGTAATGAATTAAATAGACCTATGATTGCTAATGTTGATTATGCAATTATAGTTACTAGTTGTAAGAAACCTGATTATTCATCATTATTGTTAGATAAAATGTTAACAAATGTAATAATGAATAATATTAAACCTATAATAGTGTTTACAAAATATGACTTATTAACAGAAGATGAAAAAACTTCATTTAATAATATTATTGATTACTATAATAAAATAGGTATACCTACATTTATTAATACAGATATATTAAAAATTGAAAAAGAAATTATTGGTTCAACAGTTGTATTAACTGGTCAAACTGGTGCAGGTAAAAGTAGCTTATTAAATAGAATAGATGAAAGATTAAATTTAGCTACTAATGAAATAAGTGAAGCATTAGGAAGAGGAAAACATACAACAAGACATGTTGAATTATTTGATATAAGAGTAAAAGAATTACAAGGGAATTTTTATATGGCAGATACTCCTGGTTTTTCAGCACTTGATGTTATCAATGATGTTGATAACATAAGATTTGCATTTTATGAATTTGATAATGATGGTTGTAAGTTTAGAGATTGCAAACATATAAATGAAATAGGATGTAGAATCAAAGAACAAGTTGCTAATGGAGAAATAATGGAAAGCCGTTACGAAAATTATAAAAAGTTGGTGATGGAGTGTGAAAGTAACAGTTTCGGTTCTAAAAAGTAAATTAGATAGTAAAGAAACTATAAAAAAAGTTGGAAAAACAGATGCTGATTATATACATGTAGATGTAATGGATGGGCAATTCATTCCTCATCATTCTCTAAGTATATATGAAGTAAATAATCTATTTGAAAACTGTAAAAAACAATTAGATATACATCTAATGGTTGATGATGTTAAAACTCATATAGATGCATTTAAACATTTAAATGTACATAGTTTTATATTTCATGTAGAGACTAAACAAAATATAGAAGAACTTATTGAATATGTTCATTCTAATAATATAAAAGTAGGATTAGCAATTAATCCTGAAACTCAAACTGATAGTTTATTACCATATTTAAGTGAATTAGATTTAATCTTAATAATGGGAGTTACACCTGGATTAGGTGGACAAAAGTTAATTAAAGAAACAGTGGATAAAGCTTTTGTACTAAAAGGTTTAAGAAGTAAATTTAATTATCATTACGAAATAGGAATTGATGGTGGAGTTAATTTAGAAACAAGACCATTATTAAATGATTGTGATTATTTAATATCAGGTTCTTATGTTTGTATGAGTGATAATTACCAAGAAAAAATAGATTCTTTAAGATAGAATCTTTTTTTATACTATGTTATAATCGTATTTGAAATGAGTGAATAAAAATGGAAATAATTAAACATTATATAATGATATTTTTAATATCAATGGTACCTTTAATTGAATTAAGAGGTGCTATACCATATGCAGTAGGTTTCATTGAACATGGAACTGAATTAAATATTGTTTTATGTTATATAATTGCAATAGTAGGAAATATGTTACCTGTTCCTTTTATTTATTTCTTTGCAAGAAAAGTTTTAATATGGGGTAAAGATAAAAAGGTAATAGGAAAATTTTTCACTTTCTGTTTAGAGAAGGGTGAAAGAGGTGGAGAAAAATTAAAAGCAAAAGCTAAGAATGGTTTATTTGTAGCTTTACTTTTATTTGTAGGTATTCCACTTCCTGGAACAGGTGCATGGACTGGAACATTAGCTGCTTCAATCTTAGATATGGGATTTAAGAAGAGTGTAATAGCTGTTATGCTTGGAGTAATACTTGCTGGTATTATTATGGGTGTATTAAGCTATTTTGGTTTCAGTGCTTTATTCTAGGAGGTACGTATGAAAACATTACTAGATTATGTAGAAGAAAATGGAACTAAGTCTTTTGAAGAGAAACCTTATAATGAAATAGATTCATTAGTATTAGGCATTATTTCTTATTTGGATTTAGGAGGTATTATTCCTAAAGATAAGAATAAAGTAACAATGAATTATGCTATTAATAAATTCTTTAAAAGACATGTAAATGATGAAAAAGCTAAATATCGTGGAACTGGTCTTAAGTCTGCATATAATATTATATGTACTTTAAGAAAAAGTATAAGATATAAAGACTTATTATTGTATAACTATGATTACCAATTTCATGATGATTTACAATTTTCAGCATTATGTATTGATATAGATAATAAGACTACATTTATTTCGTTTGAAGGTACAGACGATCTAGTAAGTGGATGGAGAGAAGATTGTGAAGCAGCATATATGTTTCCAACTAATTCTCAACAATTAGCAATAGACTATGTTAATAAACATATAGAAATTTTTAGTAATAGAAAATATATAATAGGTGGACATTCAAAAGGTGGTAATTTAGCATTAGTAGCAGGTATGTATGCAAATATATTAGCTAAAATGAAAATTATTAAAATATATTCTTTTGATGGTCCTGGTTTAAGAAAAATGGAATTAGATTCTTATCAATATAAAAGTGTAAGAAAAAGATTTGAACATATAATTCCTGAGTATTCTATAGTTGGTTTATTCATGAGAAATGATGGTAACTATAGAGTTGTTAAATCAGTAAAAAAAGGATTACTTGCACATGATGCAAATAATTGGGTAGTTGATGAAGATAGTTTAGTTGCAGGTAAATTAGATTATAATAGTATTAATTTAGATAAAGAATTAAAGAAATGGTTAGACCAATATTCATTAGAAGAAAGAAAAGAATTTGTAGATCAAATATTTGATATATTTGATAGACTTGGAATTAAAGATTTCTGTGAAGTTAAAGCAAATATGATTCCTAAGATGATTAAAATAATTGGTTCATTACCAAGCTTAGATAAAAAGGCAAGAAAGATGATGGGATTACTTTTAAAAAGTATTTTCCAAAGTATTTTATTAAAATAAAAAAAGAAGTATATTTACAATATATTTCTTTTTTTTATGTTTAAAACTTTTTCTTTCATGATATAATAACTATAAGAATAAGAAGGTAGGGTTAATCTATGGAATATAAGACTAAAAGATTAGACATAAAAAAATTTATTCCTGAATATATTCCAATCATGTTTAATGTTTGGGGTAGCGATCGCGATGTTGGTAGATATATGCCAGAATTTGATCCTACTTGGGATTTAGATACATTTACTGAACATATCATGCATACATTTAGATATGAAGATTATGAAAGATGTATTATTAAAGAAAGAAAATCAAATGAAGTAATAGGTTATATCTCAATCTTCCAAGAAGATAGTAGAAGTAAATCTATTAATATATATTTAAAGAAAGACTTCTGGAATAAAGGATATGGAACTGAAGCTATTGAAGGTTTAGTTGAAATATTAAAAGCAGAAGGTATTGGTTCAATATATGCTACATGTGATCATCGTAATATTGGTGCATCAAGAGTATTAGAAAAAAATAAATTTGAATGTATTGATGTTATTAAAGGTGAAAGAGTAGATATAGATGGTAGAGTTGGAGACGAACTACTTTACGAACTAGAATTAATAAGAGTTTTATATAATCAATAATAAAACAGGATTATGAAATCCTGTTTTTTAATTCTAATAAATATTCTTCAGATACTGCTTTTTCATCTCTTTTTAATATTTCAGTACATAATTTATAATATGCAAATTCATCATATGTACCTATATAGTTGACTTGTTGAATACCTAGGGTAATAATTTTACCGAATTTTCCTTTAAGTGCATCATCAGTTTTTATAACACATACTGTACCATTAGTTCTACTTAATACTATATAATGTTCCTTTGCTAATGGTAGTTTTTCTACAACTATAGCTCCTGGTTTAATTATTTTAAAAGGTATTCCTTTTTTCTTTGCTGGTTTAGTATTCTTTTGGTTCTTAGAATAATCTTTTCTCATTTCTTTTATTTGATCCATTTCAGCATCTGTAGCATGTAAACAAACTTGGAATAAACTCTTTTGATTTATTTCACATGTTTCATCTAAGTATGCATCATATGGAGCACCTGATATAGTTATTCTATGTTCTTTATGTTGAACGTTTTTTACTTTAAAACATTTTAAGTTTTGTCCTTCTTCACCATATACATAGAATAGGTCTGAATTATAATTTATTAGACATCCACGTGATGCTTTTTCATTTGAATCAGCAATTAAGACTTTGTTATACATATCTTTAATTTTTGATATTAGTTCATCATGAATAACATCTATTGGTCTGACTTTTTTATAATCATATACTATTTTTAGATCTTTTGGTAATATTCCAAATTGTTTACCATTTACTTCGATTCCATTTATATTACTATTTTCTTTTAATTCTATTAAAGATACATATTCTTCATTTTTTTCTTTAACAAAGTAATATTTGTTTTCATATAAAGCAATTACTCCTTCTGCTAATTTAACTCTATTTTTAATAGAAGATAGTTTTTTAGATAATACTTTTAGTTCATCAAGAGATAGAGTTCCTTTTTTTTCAATAAATCTTTCTTCATCAATATAGTCAGCTCGGTTAATAGTAAATAGAGTATCAGTTTTTAAATTGTTTAGGTCACTATTGGATACTTTAAAGAATTTAAACCAAGTTTTACTTGTATCTAAATCATCAAGATTATGTGTACCTCTAACTGCTTTTAAAAATGATCCATTATTTTCTATAACAATATAAGGTCCTTTTTCATGACCAGGTGGATAATTAAGCATTTCTGCTTTTGTTCTATATCTTTTAGCAAAGATAACATCGCCAACTGATATATCTTTAAATTTATCACAAGTAGGGGAGAGTTTGGGCATAGTGCATGTAGTATAAAAAATGCCTTCTATGTTTTGTTGTGTCGTATTAATTAAATCGCCCATAATATAAAAATCTCCTCAAATCAGCATAATTATAACACGAATTTATAAAATATGGTAAAATATTATTTAGGTGAAACATATGAAAAATACTGAATGGTATAAATTAGATAATATGGGTGTTTATTATGCTTCTACTAAGGATAGAAAAAATCCTACTGTATTTAGATTCACTGCTACTATGAAAGATGACGTTGATGTTGTTAATTTAAGAGTAGCTTTAGAAGATACAATGGAATTATATCCTAATTTTAATGTGACTCTTAAAAAAGGTTTATTTTGGTATTATCTAGAAGAAGAACATCATTTACCTGATATAAAAGAAGAGAATAAAGCAGTATGTGCTAGAGTATATAGATCTGAATATGATATTTTATATCGTGTTTCATATTATAAGAAAAGAATTAACTTTGAAGTATCTCATATAGTTTCAGATGGAAGAGGTACTATTGAAGTGTTTAAAACTTTAATAGCTAACTATGTTAAATATCAATATAAAGTAAAAAATATTAAATTAAGTAATAGTACAATAGAAGAACATTCAGAAGATTCTTTTGATAAATACTATGAAAAATATAAAAAAGATAAATTAAAAGATGGTAAGATTTTTAGATTAAAAAATAAACTATTACCATATGAAGATGCTAAGTTTATAGAATTACATTTAAATTGTAAGAAAGTATTAAATAAAGCTCATGAATATGATTCGACTATAACTGCATATTTAGGAGCAGTATTAATACAATCTGTATTAAAAGAAATGAAACAATTAGATAAAGGTAAATATGTAAGAATAGATTTACCTGTTGATTTAAGAAGTTATTTTAGATCTGAATCTTCTAGAAATTTCTTTGGTTTAACATATTTATCTTATAAGTTTACTGGTGAAGTAGATGATTTAGATAAAATCATTAAGATAGTAAATGATGAAATGACTGAAAAGATAAAGAAAGAAAATATTAGTAAAAGAGTTAATAAGATGGTATCTTTCCAAAAGAATTTTGCTGTAAGAGCAATTCCTATCTTTATAAAAGATATATTCTTAAATACTATAACTGAATTTGCTAATAATAGTACAACATCTTTATCTAATGTTGGTAAGATTAGTTTTAGTAAAGAAGTAGATCCATATGTTGAAACAGTAGCTGCTATGATAAGTCCTGAAAAGAATTTTAAGATTACTATTTGTACATATGGAAATGATTTAGTAATAAGTATATCTGATAAATATAGAAGAAATAATATTGTTAAGAATTATGTAAGATCTTTAGTTGAATTAGATGAAGATGCTTTTATAATTTCAAATGGGGTGTAGATATGAAGACATGTAATAATTGTAATATTAATATTGATACACCTTCAGTTAAATGTCCTATATGTGGAAGTATATTAGTAGGTAAAGATAAAAATACTACATATCCTAAAGTTAAAAAGAAATATACTACATTTAATAGAGTATTAATGTTTATATTAGCAGTAACAATAATTATAAATGTATATCTAGATTTACAATTAACAAGTAAGATTACTTGGAGTCAATATGTAATATATGGATGTGTAGCTTTTTACTTATTTGTAAGAAGTATAATAAGATCACATAGAAATCCAATGAGTTTATTAACTGGATATGCTTTTCTTTTAGTAGTATTACTATTAGTATTATTTGGTTTAACTAAGTTCTATGTAATAACTAACTTTGTTATTCCTATATTATGTTTAACTGAATTAATAATAAGTGTATTTTATGCACTTATAGTTAGAAATATGTATACAAAGAAATATCTAGGTGTAATAGTAACTAATATGTTAGTATCTTTAATACCATTTGGTTTAATGATATTTAAATTAACAACATTCAATGTGTTAGTAAATATTTCTTATGTATTATCTATTATTTCATTTGTAGGTTTAATTATATTTGACTATGATGATTTAAAGGATGAATTAAGTAAGATATTTAATTATTAGGTGAATAATATGAAAAAAATATTAAGTATTATTATTATTAGTTTAGTTGTGTTAACTATTCCAATTTATGCTAAAACAACTACAACAAAAACAACTACTGCAACTGCAGAAGTAACTACTGAAGCAGCAACTGAAGAAACAAAACATAGTCAAGGTTCTTTTTTAAGCTATGTAGCATTAGCTGGACCATTAAGTTGTAGTTTAGTTGTATATGCTATATATAAAATTAAGAAAGATAAAAAGTAGAGAAAAGAAGATAACATCTTCTTTTTTTATTTCCTCTCTAATTTGACGAAATATCTAAAATATTGTATTATATACGTCATTCAAAAGGGGCATAAATAAAATGAAATTAAATGACAAACAATCTAATATGATTAATGATTGTATAATTAGATATAATTCTAATATGGAGTATAAAGAACAAATACAAGAAGCATATGAAAATGATATGCATACATTATCTATGTTAGAGGTATATGCTTTAGAAGAAGTATTATTATATGGTACTAAAGGACTATTTAAGAAGTTCTTAGCTTCTAAAGAAAACTTAACAGAAGAACAAGCAATTAATACATATGATATGTTCATGAATTGTTTTAATACTGATGCAACATTTGCAAGTGTTAAAACACAACAACTTGAAACTGCACCTGAAACATTATCTAAAATTGAATTATTTGCATTTGAATTAATTAGAAGTTCAATGAAAAAAGTAGAAGAAGTAGAAGAAGATGTTGAAAGCATTCCAGATGTAGAAATATATGAAGAATGTGATCCGCTTAATCCAATTCTATTTGATACTGATAGACATATAAGAGCCACTATTGAAAACTTATTAATTGGTCAATTTATTAATACAGCAATTTTAAGACCTGAATATCAAGAAATAGGAAAGAGACAACAAGATCCAGGAGTATTCTTAAAAGATGATAAACAAAAATTAATTGAATTAGTTAGAGATTCATTAAAAAAAGGTAATAATGGACAAATGTTTAAAAATGCTGTAGATAATAAATATGCAAAAATTAAAATGGCCATCTTATTAGGCAAAGGTGAAGATGCATTTGGTGAAGATGTTAGATTTAATACTAACATTAGTTCATCAGAAGTATTTGGTAAAGAAAAAGAATTTGATGCATATGAATTCTTAAGAGAAGAAATTAATAGAAGAAGAAATAAATAAAAGAATTACTAAAAAGTAATTCTTTTTTTATTTAATAAATTTCCAGAGGACTTTTATTTTCAATTAACTAAAGAAGAGTATTATATTATTCTAAATATATCCCATATATTTACTGAACACTGTTTATCATTGTGATGCTTCAATCAATAGACTAGGATATAAAACATTTACTATTAATAAAATAGATGAAGAAGTTGGATGGATATTTAGTAATTTTATTTATAATAATTGTTTAAATAATTTATAAAAATGATATAATAAATATAATAGAAGGTGGTTAGTGTGATAAAGGTTGTTAAAAATGGTACAGTTGTCACTATGGCTGAAAATAGACCTATATGTGAAAAACTAGATATAGTTATTGAAGATGACACTATTAAAGAATTAGTAAAAGACTATGATGGTCCATTTGATTCAATAGAATATGCTAATAAAAAAATAATTATACCAGGTTTAATTAATTGTCATTCACATCATGGCATGGCAATATTTAAAGGTATAAATGATAACCTAACATTAGATGATTGGTTAAATAAAAAAATATGGCCACTAGAAAGTAAATTAACTGAAGAAGATATTTATTATTCAACTTTATTTAGTTGTATGGAAATGATTAAATCAGGATGTACTTGTACAAATGAAATGTATATTAATAATGATGGAACATTACAAGCTTTTGCTGATACTAAAATAAGATGTTTATACGGAAGTAATTTCATGGATATAAATGGTAAAGGTGATGAATGCTTTACTAATTATAGAAATGCTTATGTTAAATATAAAGATAATCCTCTTATTAATTTTTGTATAGCACCACATAGTTTATATACTTGTAGTAAAGCATATTTAAAACGTTGTAGTGATTATGCTTTAAAATTAGATATGCCAATTCATATTCATTTCTGTGAAAATGAAAATGAAGTAGATGGAATAATTAAAAACTATGATATGGATCCAGTTGATGCATTAGAAAGTGTTGGATTATTAAGAAATAAACTTATACTTGCACATGGAACTTTTATAAGTGATTATGGAATTCAAAAACTAAGTAAATATGATGTAAGTATTGTTCATAATCCAGTTAGTAATTTAGATTTAGGATGTGGAATAGCCGATATTACTAAATATAAAAAATATGTAAATGTTTGTTTAGGAACTGATGGAGTTGGTTCATGTAATCAATTAAATATGTTCTATCATATGAGCTTTGTAGATTTGTTACAAAAAGGAATGTATAAAGATCCTACAGTTCATTCATCATATGAAACATTAAAGATGGCTACTATAAATGGAGCTAAGGCATTAGGATTAGATAAAGAAATTGGTAGTATTGAAGTAGGTAAGAAAGCTGATTTAGTTGTATTAGATTTAGAACATACAACAACACTTCCAATTAATGATTTAATTGTAGATATAGTACATAATGTACATAGTAATAATATTTATGAAACTATAATAAATGGAGATATAGTTTATAGAGATAATATGTTATATCTACCTTTTATGGAAATGGAAATAAGAGATAGAGTTAATAGTATATTAAGAAGATTAAATGGTGAGTAAAGTATTGTACTTTACTCATTTTTTTATGTTATAATTAGAAACATGGAAGAGTTTTGGAATATATAAGAGAGGAAAATAATAATGTTAAAATTGTTTAAAAATTTCACATTTAAAGAATGGTTAATAGTAATCATGTGTGTATTATTAACTTGTGTTAACGTTAGCCTAGAATTAAGAATTCCTGATTATATGTCTGAGATAACAAGACTAATACAATCAACAGGAGATAATGTTACTCATGATATATTAATTCAAGGAGTTCATATGGTATTATGTGCATTTGGTAGTTTAATAAGTGCAATTATAATAGGATATGCAGCAGCAAGATTATCTTCTTCATTTAGTTTAAATCTAAGAGAGAAGATATTTAATAAAGTTGAAAGTTTTGGAGATTCAGAAGTAAAGAAATTTTCTACTGCATCTTTAATTACTAGAACAACTAATGATGTATCTCAGATAGAAATATTAATAGCTATGGGATTACATATGGTATTAAGATCACCAATCATGGCTATATGGGCAATTAGTAAGATAGTAGGTAAAAGTATAGAATGGTCTATGTTAACTGCAGGGTGTGTAGTATTACTACTATCTGTAGTTATTGCACTTATGATGATAGTATTACCTAGATTTAAAATTATTCAAAAATTAATTGATAAAGTGAATGGTGTTACTAGAGAAAATTTAACTGGTATTAGAGTTATAAGAGCATTTAATGCAGAAGAATTTCAAGTTAATAGATTTGAAAATGTTAATGAAGAATTAACAGGTATTCAAATGTTTAATCAAAGATTATTTGCTATTATGGGACCAATGATGAATTTAGTAATGCATTCATTAGTATTTGGTATTTATATAATAGGTGCATACCTTATATATAATTCAACATTGGCTAATAAGATTACATTATTTTCAAATATGGTAGTATTTACTTCGTATGGTATGCAAGTAATCATGTCATTTTTAATGTTAGCATTTATATTTATGATGGCACCTAGATCTCAAATAAGTGCTAATAGAATAAATGAAGTATTAGATGAAGATATATTAATTAAAGAAGGTAAATTTGAAGGTACTACTGATGAGCAAGGCACTATCGAATTTAAGAATGTTTCATTTAAATATCCAGATGCAGATGAATATATTTTAGAAAATATATCATTTACAGCTAATAAAGGTGAAACAGTTGCATTCATCGGTTCAACTGGATCTGGTAAATCAACATTAATTAATTTAATACCTAGATTTTATGATGCTACTGATGGAGAAATATTAGTAGATGGTATAAATGTTAAAGATTATAAATTTGAAACATTAAATAATAAGATAGGTTATGTACCACAAAAGGCAGTAATGTTTACTGGTACAGTTGAAGAAAATGTTAAATATGGATCATCATTAAAGAAGATTGCAATTGATGATGTAAAAGAAGCAATTAAAGTTGCTCAAGCAAAAGAGTTTGTTGAAAACATGGAAGGTGGATATCATGCTCATATTGCAAGAGGTGGTACAAATCTTTCAGGTGGACAAAAACAAAGATTATCTATTGCAAGAGCAATTGCTAGAAAACCTGAAATATATATATTTGATGATACTTTCTCAGCATTAGATTATAAAACTGATTCTATATTAAGAAATGAACTTAAGAAGTACACTAAGAATTCTACTAATTTAATAGTAGCTCAAAGAATTGGTACAATCATGAATGCTGATAAGATAATAGTATTAGATGAAGGTAAATGTGTTGGAATAGGAACACATAAAGAATTATTAAAGAAATGTAAGGTATATAAAGAAATTGCCTTATCACAATTAAGTGAGGAGGAATTAAAAAATGCCTAGACCTGGAAGAAATCAAGTAAAAGAGAAACCTAAAAATTTCTTTGGTTCAATAAAAAGATTACTTGGAAGTTTAAGTACATGGAGAAATATTATTATATTCTCATTAATACTTGCAGCAATAAGTGCAATATTTAGTATTGTTGCTCCTAAGTTATTATCTAAATTAACTGATGAAATAACATTAGGCATTAAACCTGATACAGAAGTATTAACTGAAGTATTATATAAAATAAAAGAAAATAATTTACAAGAAGATATAGTTATAAATGGAACTACTATAACTGTGGCTGATCAAGCGGAGTATATGAAATTAGTATCTACTGTTAATCCAGAAGATTCAAATTCATATATTGAATTATTTGATCAATTACCAAGTAGTATATATGAATTAGTTAAACCTAAAATGAATATAGATAATATTAAACATATAGCTATAGTATTAGCAATATTATATATATTAGGATCTGTATTTAGTTATATAGAAGGTTATAATATGGCTACTGTTTCTAATAACTTTGCTAGAACATTAAGAACTAATATATCTTATAAGATAAATAAGTTACCACTTAAGTTCTTTGATAGTCATGAAACAGGAGACATATTATCTAGAATAACTAATGATATTGATACAATTCATATGAATTTAAATCAATCGCTTGCTAATCTAATTACTAACTTAACATTATTTATTGGTTCAATAATAATGATGTTTGTAACTAATTGGATAATGGCATTAACAGCTATATTAGCAAGTTTATTTGGATTTATATTTATGTTTATTATATTAAGTAAATCTCAAAAATATTTTGAACAAAAACAAAAAATATTAGGAGATTTAAATGGATATATTGAAGAAATGTATTCAGGACATACAATTGTAAGAACTTATAATGGTATAAATTCTGCTAAGAAAGAATTTGATGAATTAAATAAAGGTTTATATAAGAGTAATATGATGAGTCAATTCTTATCAGGACTTATGGGACCATTTATGGGATTTATTGGAAACTTTGGATATGTATGTGTATGTATAGTAGGAGCATTACTTGTATTTAATGGACATACATCATTTGGTACTATAGTAGCATTTATGGTATACATTAGATTATTTACTAATCCATTATCTCAAATAGCTCAAAGCATGACATCTATGCAATCAACAGCAGCTGCATCTGAAAGAGTATTTGAATTCTTAGATGAAGAAGAAATGGAAAGCGAAACAAATGTTACTAAACATTTAGATAAGTCTAAAGTAAAAGGTGAAATAGTATTTGATCATGTTAAATTTGGATATGTTCCTAATAAAACAATTATCAAAGATTTTTCAGCTAAGATTAAACCTGGACAAAAGGTTGCAATTGTTGGACCAACTGGTGCTGGTAAAACAACAATGGTTAATTTATTAATGAAATTCTATAATATTAACTCAGGTAATATAACTATAGATGGAGTATCTACAAATGAATTAACTAGAGAAAATATTCATGAATTATTCTGTATGGTATTACAAGATACATGGCTATTTGAAGGTACTATAAGAGATAATATTAAATTTAATAGAATAGATTTATCTGATGATGAAATCATGGAAGCTTGTAAGACTGTAGGTGTATCACATTTTATAAATGCGTTACCTAATAAATTAGATTATGAACTTAAAGATTCTGAATCTATTTCAAGTGGACAAAAACAATTATTTACTATTGCAAGAGGTATGCTAGAAGATGCACCATTCTTAATATTAGATGAAGCAACTTCTAATGTTGATACTAGAACAGAAGAATTAGTTCAAAAAGCAATGGATAAATTAACTGTTGGAAGAACATCATTTATTATTGCTCATAGATTATCAACTATTAAAAATGCCGATCTCATATTAGTAATGAAAGATGGTAATATAATTGAAACAGGAAACCATAAAGAGTTAATGAAAAAGAATGGTTTCTATGCTGATTTATATAATTCACAATTTGAAAAGACAATTTAATTATTGTCTTTTTTTATTTGGTGTATTACAATGTTGTTAGAAAAAGAAAATATATTTGACACGGCATAGACATTATAATTACTCATCTTAGAAAAGCCGAAAATAATACAGTTTAACGCAATAAAAAAGATGGGTAAATCCTATCTTTTTTTTATTAAATATAAAAATAATTAAAAAATGTCTAAAAGTTGCAACTGCAACATTTAATAAAAAACATAGGTGTTATAATTTTCTTAACAAAATAAAACATTGGGAGAGGTAAATATGAAAATAATCAAGAGAGATGGTAGAGTAGTAGACTACGAACCAGCCAAAATTGAAAACGCAATTTTAAAGGCAAACGCAGAAGTAGATGATGATGATAAAGTTACTCCTGCACAAATTAAAAATATTATCAAATATATTGAGAATATGAAAAAGAAAAGAATGTTAGTAGAAGACATTCAAGATATCATTGAAATGAGACTTATGTCTTTAGGTAAATATCAATTGGCAAAAGAATATATTACTTATAGATATACAAGAGAATTAGTTAGAAGATCTAATACTACTGACTTATCAATTAAGGAATTAATTGATGGAGAATCAGAATATTGGAATACTGAAAATTCAAATAAGAATGCTAAGATTGTTACTGTACAAAGAGATTACCTTGCTGGTATAACTTCAACAGATATTACTAGAAGATTCTTATTACCAGAAGATGTAGTTAAAGCTCATGATGCTGGTATTATTCATTTCCATGATGCAGATTATTTTGCACAAAATGCATTACATAATTGTGACTTAATCAACTTAGAAGATATGTTACAAAATGGAACTAATATTAATGGAGTAATGATTGAAAAACCTCATAGATTCTTAACAGCTATGACAATTGCTACTCAATTAATTACTGCTGTATCTTCTTCTCAATATGGTGGATGTACTATTACATTAACTCATTTAGCACCATTTGTTAGATCAAGTTATGAAAGTTATTTAAAAAAATATAAGAAACGTGGATTTAATGCCGAAGATTGTGAAAAGTATGCTAAAGAAGATTTAAAGAAAGAAATCACTGATGGTGTACAAACATTCCAATATCAAATTAATTCCATGACTACTACAAATGGTCAAGCTCCATTCTTATCAGTTAACATGTATTTAGGTGAAACAGATGAATACAAAGAAGAATTAGCAATGATCATTGAAGAAGTATTAAAACAAAGAATTGAAGGTATGAAGAATGAAAAAGGAGTTTATATTACTCCTGCATTCCCTAAATTATTATATGTTCTTGAAGAAGATAACATTAATAAGAAAGGTAAATATTATTACTTAACTAAGTTAGCTGCTCAATGTACTGCTAAGAGAATGGTTCCTGACTATATCTCAGAAAAAGTAATGAAAGAATTAAAGATAAATGAAAATGGTGATGGAGATTGCTATCCATGTATGGGATGTAGATCTTTCTTAACACCTGATAGATCAATTAGTAAAGGTAATGTTGCTAAAGCTAAGAACTATGTTCCTGGTAAACCTAAATATTATGGTAGATTCAACCAAGGCGTTGTTACTATTAACTTACCAGATGTAGCTTTAAGTTCTGAAAAAGATATGGATTTATTCTGGGATATCTTAGATGAAAGACTAGAATTATGTCATAGAGCATTACAAGTAAGACATGAAAGATTAGCAAGTGCTTTATCTGACGTTGCTCCAATTTTATGGCAACATGGTGCATTAGCTAGATTAGAAAAAGGTGAATCAATTCACGAATTATTACATAATGGATATTCTACTATCTCATTAGGATATGCTGGTTTATATGAATGTGTTAAATATATGACTGGACATTCACATACTGATGGTGGAAAAGGTTATGAATTTGGTATTAAAGTTATGCAACGCTTAAATGATAAATGTGCTGAATGGAAAGCTGCTGAAAATATTGATTATTCAGTATATGGTACTCCAATCGAATCAACTACATATAAGTTTGCTAAAGGATTAAAAGAAAGATTTGGTGTAATTAAAGGAATTACTGATAGAAATTATATTACTAATTCATATCATGTTCCTGTATTCGAAGAAATCGATGCATTTACTAAGTTAAAACTTGAATCTGATTTCCAAAGATTATCACCAGGTGGAGCTATTTCATATATTGAAACTCCAAACTTACAAAACAATATTCCTGCAGTACTTGAAATTATTGATTTCATTTACAATAACATCATGTATGCAGAATTAAATACAAAGAGTGATTATTGCCAACAATGTGGATATGATGGAGAAATTTTATTAGATGACAAGTTAGAATGGTATTGTCCAAATTGTGGTAATAGAAACCATGATACATTAAATGTTGCAAGACGTACATGTGGATACATTGGAACTAATTTCTGGAACAAAGGTAGAACTCAAGAAATTAAAGAAAGAGTATTACATGTAGATAACAAAGTTGATGTTAAAGATTGCAAATGTAAAGACAAAGAATGTAAGGATACTAAAAAGAAAAAGTAGGATGTGATCTTCATGAGATACAACTTAATTAGAAAAATGGATATTGCTGATGGTCCTGGTGTGAGAGTATCTATATTCTTACAAGGATGTGAATTCCATTGTTATAACTGCTTTAATTCTGAAACATGGGATTTTGAAGGTGGAGATGAATTAACAGAAGAAGTTATTGAAAGACTAATGGAGTTGTGCAATGAAGAATATATTCAAGGTTTATCAATTTTAGGTGGTGAACCAATGCATCCTAAAAATATTGATGGGACAACTAAAATAGCTAAAACTTTTAAGAATATGTATCCAGATAAAAACCTTTGGGTTTGGAGTGGATATACATTTGAAGTTTTAAAAAAGAGAAAAGATGCTGAAGAGGTTCTTAAATATATTGATGTTTTAGTTGATGGTCAATATAAAGATGAATTACATGACTTTAGATTAGAATGGAGAGGTTCTTCTAATCAAAGAGTTATAGATGTGCCGAAATCGTTAAAAAAAGGTGAGATTGAGTTAATAACAAAGTAGAGTAAAAAACTCTACTTTTTATTTGGAATACTTGCTTTTTTTATATAAAACATATATAATCATATTAGTTTTGAAAAAGACATGGAACAAGAGGAGTAAATTAAAACTACTTAACAGGAATGAATGTTCACCGACTGAGAGACATTCTTAAGAAAGATAATTGAAGGTAGCTTGGGAGTCGTTAATCTGAAATATTAGTAAGATTAAACGTTTAATACACGTTACGTATTTGAGAAGTAATTAAAGTGGTACCACGATCTAATCGTCTTTATGATGATTAGATCTTTTTTATTTTTAGAAAGGAGATATGTATGGAAGAAGCACTTAAAATATTCAACAATTACTATTTAAATTTTGATAGTAGTTTATCAGGTGTTCAAAGAAAATATGATCATACTCTTCGAGTGGTTGAGTATGCGAAAAGAATTGCTAAAAGTTTAAATTTAAATGATGATGATTATGAATTAGCATGCAAGTGTGCTTTATTCCATGATATTTCTAGATTTAAACAATGGCAAGAATATAAAACATTTGATGATTCTGTATCATTTGATCATGGTGACAAAGGATGTGAAATTCTTAAAGAATTAGGTATAAATGATGAAATAATATTAATATCTACTAAGTTACATAATAAATATAAATTACCAGATGATTTAGATGAAAGAACAAAGATGTTTGTTAATATTACTCGAGATGCTGATAAATTAGATATAATGATATTTTTAGATCGAGTCTTTGAAGATAATGAATTAATACTTCCTGATGAAGTATTAGATAGTTTTGAAAATCATAGAATGTTAAAGAATAATGCAGAAGCATGGAGTTCTCAAGGATATCATGTTTTAAGAGCATTAGCATTTATGTTTGATATGAAGTATAAAGAGTCTTTAAAAATATTAAAAGATTTAGATTTAGCAAATTATAAATGTAATTTAATATTAAATAAATTTGATGATGAAAGAATAAAACAAATAAAAGATATTTGTAATAAGTATATAGATGAAAGGATAAGTGATTAATATGTTAGATACTAAATATGATCATATTAAAGTAGAAGAAAATAAATATAATGATTGGAAAGAAAAAGGATATTTTAATTCAGGAGATAAAACTAAACAACCATATAGTATAGTTATTCCACCTCCTAATGTAACTGGTAAGTTACATATAGGACATGCTTATAATGTATCAATTCAAGATGCAATTATTAGATATAAAAGAATGCAAGGATTTGATACTTTATGGTTACCAGGAATGGATCATGCTGCTATAGCTACTGAAGCTAAAGTAGTTAAGAGATTAAAAGATCAAGGTATCAATAAATATGAATATGGTAGAGAAAAATTCTTAGATGCTTGTTGGGATTGGACTCATGAATATGGTGGAACAATTCGTGATCAATGGGCTGCTATGGGTATTTCAGTAGATTATAATAAAGAAAGATTTACTTTAGATGAAGGTTTAAATAAAGCAGTTACTAAAGTATTTGTTGATTACTATAATAAAGGTTTAATTTATCGTGGTGAAAAAATAATTAACTGGGATCCAGCTGCTAAAACAGCTTTATCTAATGAAGAAGTTATTTATTCAGAAGAAAAGAGTGCTTTCTATCATTTAAAATATAAAATTACAGGAACTGAAGAATATTTAGATGTTGCTACTACAAGACCTGAAACATTATTTGGTGATACTGCAGTAGCTGTTAATAAAGATGATGAAAGATATAAAAAATATATTGGTATGACTGTTGAATTACCATTTATGAATAAGAGTATTCCTATTATTGCTGATGAACATGCTGATATGGAAAAAGGTACTGGTGTAGTTAAGATTACTCCAGCTCATGATCCTAATGACTTTGAGGTAGGTAATAGACATAATCTTGAAAGAATTTGTATCATGAATGATGATGCAACAATGAATGAAAATTGTCCTGCTAAATATGTTGGTATGACAAGAGAAGATGCAAGAGAAGCGGTATTAGAAGATTTAAAAGCTGCTGATCTATTATTAGAAATTGAACCATTAGTTCATGAAGTAGGACATTCTGAACGTACAGGTGTTATGGTTGAACCAATGATCAAAGAACAATGGTTTGTTAAGATGGATGGTTTAGCTGAACAATTATTAAAGATTCAAACTGAAAAAGATAATAAAGTAAACTTTGTACCAGATAGATTTGAAAACTTATTAAAATCATGGATGACTGATTGTCATGATTGGTGTATTTCTCGTCAATTATGGTGGGGACATAGAATACCTGCTTGGTATAAAGATGGAGAAATCTATGTAGGAATGGAAGCTCCTGAAGGAGAAGGATGGAAACAAGATGAAGATGTACTTGATACTTGGTTCTCATCTGCTTTATGGCCATTCTCAACATTAGGTTGGCCAGATAAAACTGAAGATTTAGAAAGATTCTATCCAAATGACTGTTTAGTAACAGCATATGATATTATTTTCTTCTGGGTAGCAAGAATGATGTTCCAATCAGAAGAATTAAATGGTGTTAGACCATTTAAAGATTGTATCATTCATGGTCTTATAAGAGATAAAGAAGGAAGAAAGATGTCTAAGTCTTTAGGTAATGGTGTTGATCCATTTGATATGATTGATAAGTATGGTGTAGATGCACTTAGATATTACTTAAATACTGATGTAGCATTTGGTACAGATTTAAGATTTGATGAAACTAAATTAACATCTACATGGAATTATATTAATAAGATTTGGAATGCTTCTAGATTTGTTTTAATGAACATTGAAGGATTAAAAGAATTAACATTCGATAATTTAACTGATGAAGATAAATGGATATTAACTAAATATGAAAAGATAGTTAAGAGTTCTATAGCTCATATGGATAAATATGAATTTAACTTATTTGGAACTGAAACATATAGTTTCATATATGATGATTTCTGTTCTAATTATATTGAATTTGCTAAATTCAATTCTGAATCAAATACAACTAAATCAGTATTATGTTATGTATTAACTGGTATATTAAAATTATTACATCCATTTATGCCATTTGTAACTGAAGAAATTTATCAAATGTTACCAATTAAAGATGCTGAATCAATTATGATTTCTGAATATCCTAAGTATGATAAATCATTTGTTGATAAAGAAACTACTAAAGTAGTAGAAGAAAAGATTGAATTTATTAAAGCATTTAGAAATGTTAAAACAGAAAATAATATTCCTAAAGATGCTAAAGTAATAATTAATACAAATGATGAAATAATTATTAAGATGTTAAAATTACAAGATGTAATGATAAATGAACCAGAAGATATTAAATCATATGATGTTAAATCAGGTTCTTATGAAGCAACTATCTTCTATGAAAAAGAAGAAACTGAAGAAGATAAAGCTTTAAAAGAAAAACAAATAAATGATTTAAAAGCTTCTATTGCTAGAAGAAAGAACTTACTTGCTAATGAAAACTATGTTGCTAAAGCTCCTGAAGCATTAGTTAATAAAGAAAGAGAAACATTAGCTAAGGAAGAAGAACAATTAGCTTTATTAACAAAATAATAAAAGAAGGTTTTTAACCTTCTTTTTTATTTACATTGAAATGTATAGCAATAAATATAAATTAAAAATAAATGTATAAATTGTTTTATAATTAATATGTGTATAGTGGGTGAATATGTATGAAAAAAATTTTAATTTTATTTTTAAGTATAATTTTAATTCCAATCAATGTATTTGCGGAAACATGTAATGCAGAAGGAGTTACTGTTCAATCAATTGAAATGATTGAAAAAGCTGCTGGAGCTGCCGAATTAAGTGCTGCAAAAGTAAATGGAACAGTTATAGATTTAGATGTATCATTTACAAGAGTAGATGATTATATTAAATATAAAACTACAATTAAAAATAATACTGATGTAGATTACGTTTTAGATGAATCAATGTTTAATAAAAAGTATACAAATGTTAAATATACTTTTGAAACAGATGATAAAATGGTAAAAGCAGGAGCTGCCAGAGATTTAACATTAGTTATATCTTTAACTAAGAATCCAACTGTTGATAAATTCAATGAAACTAACTCATTTGATTTGGATTTAACAGGTGGTGAGATTGTTAATCCACCTACAGGAGTTAAATCGTTATTATATATGTTACCTGTATTGATAATAATTTCATTGGTAGTATTATTTATATCTAAAAAGAAAACATCATTTAAAACAATTGCTGTTATTTTAGCATTAGTAATAACAATACCTACAGTAGTAAAAGCTATTTGTAAATGTAATTTAAAAATTAATTCAACAGTTACTGTTGAAGGATGTAAATATAAATTAACTACTGATATTGGATCTTTTGAAGAAGGATCAGATGTTAGAGAAATATGTGTAGGTGCAAATGAAATAGTTGCATCAGAAAAACTAACATGTAAGGGACCTAGATTTTATTTTGAAGGATCTCCATCAAGAAGAGGAACTAGTCGTGATGCACGTGTTCCAAGTGATTATACATACTTATATTTAATACTATCATATGAAAATCACGGTACTATAGAACCAGTTTTTAATGATAATTCATATATAAAAGTATATTCTGATGAAAATAAAACTAAATTAATTAAAACTGTTACAAAAGACGATATAATGCCACATTATTATTCATTAGAAGATGGAAAATATTTGGATTTAATTGAAAGATATATGCTAATACCTATTGGTGAATATGATGATGCATATGTTACTCTTTCAAAAGATTTAAGAAATAAAGTTGAGTATACTGTTGAACATGGACCTGATCCAGAAGAAGTGTATTATGAAGGAAGTTGTCCAAGTGGAGCTAATGTTGTAACAAGTGAAGTTATCAATGAAAAAATCAGTAATTTAATATATTCAAATGATCAAGATGGATTAGTTGGATTTACTAATTGTGTAGATGTAGATGAACAAGAAGAACTAAATCCAGTATATCCAGCCGACATGGCATTTGCTTCGACAACTAGTACTCATCAAGTTTGTACTGGAAACAAATATAAAGCAATTTGGTATAATGGTAGATCAACTGATAACTAAGATACTACTGCAAATTTCTAGTTTATAAAAAACATAAAACATTTAGTTTTATGTTTTTATTTACATAAATAATTGTATAAGTATTAATTATTATAATAATAATTGGTATATATAGTTTATAATATAATTATGATAGTGGGTGAATTTGTATGAAAAAAATATTAATTATATTCTTAAGTATATTATTAATTCCAATTAATGTATTTGCAGAAACATGTAATACAGAAGGAGTAACAATTCAAACAATTGAAATGATTGAAAAAGCTGAAGGATCAGCTGAAATAACACCAGCAAAAGCAAATGGAACTGTTATTGATTTAGATATTTCATTTACAAGAGTAGATGATTATATTAAATATAAAATCACTGTTGTTAATAATACTGATGGTGATTATGTTTTAGATGAATCAATGTTTAATAAGAAATATACAAATGTTAAATATTTATTTGAAACAGATAATATGATTGTTAAAGCTGGTTCGACAAGAGAACTTACATTAAGTGTTTCTTTAATTAATGATCCTGGTTTAGGAAAATTTAATGAAACAAATTCGTTTGATTTAGATTTAACTGGAGGAAAGATTTCAAATCCACCTACAGGAGTTAAATCTTTGTTATATATATTACCAGTATTATTAATAGTCGCTTTTGTTGTTATTTATTCTTCCAAGAAGAATAAAACATTTAGAGCAATGATGTTAACACTTGCATTAGTAATATTAATACCAACAATAGTAAAAGCTGTATGTAAGTGTAACATTAAAATAAATTCAACAATTACTGTTGAAAATTGTAAATATAAATTGGTAACTGATAGAGGTTCATTTGATGAAGATTCAAATGTTAAAGAAATATGCCTTGGTTCAAATGAAGTAGTTGCTTCGGAAAAATTAACATGTAGTGGTTTTATAAGTGTTCAAGAATATGATTCTGCTAGTTTTACGGTTAAGGAAGGAATTTCTAATTATAATGCATATTTATCTATTTATAGAATATCTCGCAACAATGATGAACCATTATTTGGGGATAATTCATATGTAAAAGTATATTCAGATAATCAATTAATAAAGACTATTAGAAAAGAAGATATTCCTCCTCATTATTATTTCATGGAACATGATTACTATTATGATGATAAAGTTATAATACCACTTGGAAAATATGAAGATATTTATGTAGAACCTTCTATGGATCTAAGAAATAAAATTGGTTATGATGTTGATTATGAAAGACCAGATAATTACATAGAAAGTGATTGTGGTGAAGGAGATATTGTAGTAACTAGTTCTGATGCAATTGATAAAATAGCAACTTTAAAATCAGAAGAAGAATATTATGATTTTTATGGATTCTCAAATTGCAAAATCCGTGATGGAATTTATGTTGCTAAATCAGGTAGACGAAGAGCTCAATACTTTGCTAATGTTAAATCATATAATTCAGATATGCATTATGATGTTGTTTCACCATTGATTGTAGCAGAAATACCAGTATGTGAAGGTGATACATATCATGCTATATGGCATATTGGTAAGTGATAATTAATAAATAAAACAAGAATATTTATTCTTGTTTTTTTATTTTATGTGTTATTATATACATCAATGGTGATTATCATGGATAAAACATTAATGAATAGATTTACTCATTTGATGGAATTAACTTCTAAAAAGAAAGAAGATTCTATTGAATCTAGAATAGTTTTAGATAGTTCTTTAAAAGATATTAAAAAGTATTTGGAAGAACAAAATGTTAAAGATTTTAAAGATAATAGTAAAGATAGTAAAAGTACAGTTATGAAGTATGATAAGAAATTCTTTAAAGATAATTTGCCTCTTCAAAATGTATTATATATTTCTAAAGATGGAAGTGTAAGTGTAGTTAATCCATTTAAATTAATTAAATTTGAACCTAATATGGAAGGTTCTATTGTTAATCCAGATAAAATAAAAGATGGAATATATAAGGGTCAAATAGGATTTGAAAATGTATTAATTAAAGATAGAATTACTAAACTATCATATGCTGATATAGGTCATGAGATAGTGCATACTCAAATAGAGAAGAATCCTAATTCATTAACTAATTATTATAATCGTGAAGTATTATCTATATTTGTCGAAATGATTATATCTAAATCATTAAGCAAAAAGATTATAAATGATTATATGAAATATAGATTTCAAGATGTTTATACATGCTTAGAAGGCTTATCTAAATATGAACAATTATGTTATACATATGATCAAATGTGTAGATATAGATGTTATTTATCATCATCATTAAAAGCATTACATTTATATGATATTTATATTAATTCTAATAAGATAAGAAGAATGGAAATATTATCTTTAATAGAAGATGTGTTTAGAAATAAAATAATAGTAGAAGATTTCTTAAATAATATGGGTGTTACATATAATAATTCTAAAGATATAGAATTAATAAAAGAATATGTAAAAAAGACTAAATAGTGTTTACACTTATTAGTCTTTTTTTTATACTTAAATCAATTAATAATATAGTATAATTATATTATGGTGGTAGTGTATATGAAAAAGTTTATGTTTATTTTTATTATGTTATTGTTGATACCTTTGGGAGTAAGTGCATCAACAATAGAAAGTTTCACAGATGATGATTTCTTTAAAAAAGCTCATGTTGGTTGGAATTTAGGTAATCAATTAGATTCAACAATTACATGGGATGGAACAGCTAATTTAAAAACTGAAACAAGATGGGGTAATCCTAGGATTACTCAAACTTTAATTGATGAAATACAAAAGAGTGGTTTTAATGTAATACGTATACCAGTTTCTTGGTATTGTCATACATATAAAGATGATAATGGTAATTATATTATTCATGAAGAATGGATGAATAGAGTACAAGAAGTAGTTGATTATGCATATAGTAGAGGTATGTATGTAATTCTTAATACTCATCATGATGATAAAGTATTATATACAGGAGTAAATGATGCTGCTGAATTTGATGCTGTTAAATCAGTTGCACATAGCTTTTGGAATCAAATAGCAACCAGATTTAAAGATTATGATGAACATTTGTTATTTGAAGCATATAATGAAATAGATAATAAATTAGATTCTTGGGTATTAGGTGAAGTTGCTGAAGGACAAGTAAATGAATTAAATCAAATATTTGTTGATACTGTAAGAGAAACAGGAAGCAATAATAGATATAGATTATTAATTATTTCTCCATTGATAATGAAGAATAGTAAAGAAGCTATAAATGCTGTAACAGTTCCAACTGATTCAGTTGAACATAAAATAATATTAAGTGTTCATATGTATCCAAATATTGAAGATGAACAACTAGATGCTGCATTTGCTCAAATAAGCGATAGTGCTGCTGAAAAAGGATTAAGAGTAATGATCACTGAGTTTGGTAATACTACTGACTACGAACCAAAAAGTCATAGAGCATTAGCTAATAGTAACTTTGTTGCTAGAGCTTATGAACATGGAATTATAGCATGTTATTGGGATAATGGTTCAGAATATTCTATTATTAATAGAAATAATCCAACTAGTAAAAATACAGAACTTATAGATGCTATGGTTAATCCAACTAAATATTATAATAAAAATGGACATACAGTTTTAAATACAATGGATAAGTTCTATTTTAAGAGAGTAGATAAATATGGAGCTTTTGATGAAAATAATTTACCTAATTGGTGGGGTACATGGGTTAATGAAGAATTAATAGAAATACCTGCTAATCAAGATTATTTAACAATGTCTGCTCCTAATAGAACATTAAAATCATTATTAAATTTACATGGTGTATATTTCTTTGATGAAAATCAACAATTTTTAACTTCATCAGTGCAAAATTTCCCAGGATATGAATATGCTAAATTTAAAATACCTGATGGAGCTAAATACTTTAGATATGTTTTATATAACTGCAAAGAAAATACTAGATTACCATTCTTTACTGATGCAGTAGAAAATGGAAAAATATATGTAGCATATGGTACATATGCTTTAGATGATATAGTAATGGGAGATAAAGTTACTTGGTATCATGAAGATACAGGAGAAGAACCAAGTGAACCTGGTAAAAAAGATAGTGGTTCTAACGAATCAACTAATAAAGAAGAAAAGAAAGAAAGTAAAGCAGATAAAAATCCTAATACAGGTGTAGAATTAATACCTGCTGCTATTATAGTAATAACAATATTTAATATTGCTGCATATTATATTATTAGAAAATATCATAAGGCAGCATTTATAAAAATAAAATAATATTTGCTTGACTAAACAAAGTTATTTAGTATAATATTGACTATGAAAAGCGGAGAAGATATGAGTAGTTAATCTAAATCTATCGTAGAGAGAGGCTATATGCTGTGAATGCCTTATAGATATTTTAATGAAAAAAGATATTGGAGCTTGTTGCTGGTAAGCATTAAAATACATAAAGTGCATGGAAACATGAAGTAGGATGGTACCACGGGAATACTCCCGTTCCTACAGATTGTTTCCATTTTTTATTTTAGAAAGAAGGAATAAATATGGAAAGAAAATTAACTGACCAAGAAATAGTTAGAAGAGAAAAGATGGCTAAAATAGCTGAATCAGGTAAAGATCCATTTGGACAAAGATTTGATAGAACTGATTTTGCAGCTGATATTAAAGAAAAATATAAAGATGTAGAACATGATGCATTTGAAAATATGGATGATCAAGCTACAGTAGCTGGTAGAATTATGTTTATTAGAAAGATGGGTAAAGCATCATTCTTTACTATTCAAGATAAGACTGGTAAAATCCAAATCTATATTTCAATTAATGATATTGGTGAAGAAGATTATGCATTATTCAAAACAGCTGATATTGGAGATATAGTTGGAGTAACTGGTAAGATTATGAAAACTAATTCAGGAGAAGTAACTATTAAATGTTTAAAATATACTCATTTAGTTAAGGCTTTAAGACCACTTCCTGAAAAATTCCATGGTTTAACTGATATTGAAGAAAGATATAGAAGAAGATATGTAGACTTAATCATGAATGAAGATTCAATGAGAGTAGCTATGATGAGACCAAAGATTATAAGATGTATTCAAAACTTCTTAGATAATCAAGGATTTGTTGAAGTTGAAACTCCAATTTTAACAACATTATTAACTGGTGCTTCTGCAAGACCATTTGTTACACATCATAATACACAAGACTTAGATATGTATCTAAGAATTGCTCTTGAATTAAATTTAAAGAGATTATTAGTTGGTGGAATGGAATCTGTTTATGAAATAGGTAGAACATTCAGAAATGAAGGTATGGACCCACAACATAATCCAGAATTTACATTAATGGAAATCTATCAAGCTTATTCAGATCTTGAAGGTATGATGGATTTAACTGAAAATATGTATAAAGAAATAGCTAATAAAGTATGTGGAAAAACAACTTTCCATTACCTAGGACATGATATTGATTTAGCAGGTACATGGAGAAGAGTTTCTATGACTGATGCTATTAAAGAAAAAACAGGAATTGACTTTAAAGCAATTACTGATTTAGATGAATGTATCAAGTTAGCTAATGAACATGAAATTGAATTAGCTGAACATGAAAAACAATATGGACATATTATTAATAAGTTCTTCGAAAAATATGTTGAAGAAACATTAATTGAACCAACATTCTTATATGGACATCCAATTGAAATTAGTCCATTAACAAAGAAAGATCCTGAAGATCCAAGATTTACTCAAAGATTTGAGTTATTCATTTCAGGACATGAATGTGCCAATGCTTATACTGAATTAAATGATCCAATTGATCAATTAGAAAGATTCGAAGCTCAATTAAAAGAAAAAGAAATGGGTAACGATGAAGCTAACGATATTGATTATGATTTCATTGATGCATTAGAATATGGTATGCCACCTGCAGGTGGAATCGGATATGGTATTGATAGAATGATTATGTTATTCACTGAAAGTGAAACAATAAGAGATGTTCTATTATTCCCAACTATGAAACCAGAAAAGTAAGAGAAATCTTGCTTTTTTTATTTTATAGTATTATTATATTTTTTAAATTTATTGTCGTATGTTTTAGGAGGTAGTTCATATGAATATTGAAGATTTATTGTATTATATACAAGATTATGATGCTCAATATATTAATTTAATATTAAATGCGTATGAATTTGCCAAGAAACATCATGGTGATGCTAGAAGAAAAAGTGGTGAACCATATTTAATTCACCCAGTTGCTGTTGCTTGCATATTAGCAAAGATGCATGCTGATGCAGATACAATTGCTGCAGGGCTTTTACACGATACAATTGAAGACTGTGAAGGTGTAACTAAAAAAACAATTGAAGATAACTTTAATCCTACAATTGCTAATTTAGTATGGGGTGTAACTAAGATTAAAAAAGATGAATTACCTGATCCTAATGAAAATGAACAAGCTAATAAAAGAAAGATTGTTGAAAGCTTAACTGATGATGTAAGAATCTTTATTATCAAATTAGCAGATAGATTACATAATATGAGTACTTTAGAATATGTTGATAATCCAAAGAAACAAGAGGAAAAGGCTAGAGAAACAATGAACTTATATGTTCCTTTTGCAACTTTAATTGGAGCATATTCTGTTAAATTACAATTAGAAGATATGAGTTTTAAATATTTAAATCCAGAAAAGTATGAAGAAATTAAAAACATAAGAACTGAAATGGATAAAGAAATAAGAGATGAATTAGATACTTTAATATGTGATGTTCAAAGAATTCTTATTCGAAATGGTATTAAAGCAAAGATTATTAGAAAAGATAAAAATATATTTGGTTTATATAAGAGATTAAAAAGATATGGAGATCTTAAAGATGTTCATGATGCAGTTTCAATTAAATTAATTGTTGATGCTCAACAAGGATTAAATGATACTGAAATATGTTATAAAGTTATGGATATCATAAGAAGTAAATATAAAATGATTAAAGGAAGAGAAAAGGATTTTATTTCTGCTCCTAAATCTAATATGTATATGGGATTACATGAAACATATAGAATGAAGAATGGATATTCAATTCAATTTCAAGTTAAATCTTCTCAAATGTATGAAATAAATGCATATGGTATTCCTGCATTCTGGAATTTAAATAAATCTAATATTTCAATAAATGCTGCATATGAAATGCAAAGAAGATTACAACAATTAGATTTCTTTAAAACTTTGAAAGAAATAATAGAATCTAATTTACCTACAAATGAATTCAGTAAAATTATCGATAATGACTTTGCACCAGCAGATACAATAGAAGTATATTCTTATGAAAAAAAGAAATATATTAAATTGCCTAAAGGATCTACTGCAGTTGATTTAGCATATGCTTTAAGTGAGAATGAAGGTAATTATTTAGTATCCTGTAAACAAGATAGTGTTGAAGTGCCAATAGATATGCCATTACATGATAGATCAGTAATAGAAGTGTTTTCAGATAAAACAATGGTAGATCCATCTAGAGACTTATCAAATTCTTGTGTTACACAAATTGCTAAACGAAAAATTCATGATTTTTTAAAAAACAACAGATAATTGTTGTTTTTTTATTTTATTTTATTTTTATATATGATATTATATATATAAGAATAGGGTGAAATGATATGAACGAAAATAATTTAAATACTGATACATCTGTAATACCTGTAACACCAACTGCTCCTGTAACACCAGAAGCTATGGCTACTCCAGTAGAAACTGCTACACCAGCAGTTGAACCAGTAGCGCCTGTTACACCTGAAGTTGCTCCTGTAGCACCAGTTGCCCCTGAAGCACCTGCTGCACCAGTAGCACCAGTTGCCCCTGAAGCACCTGCTGCACCAGTAGTTGAACCTGTAACTCCAGTAGTTGAACCAACTGCTCCAGTTGCTCCAACTCCAGTAGCACCTGTTATGCCTGAAGTTACACCTGTAACACCAGCAGCACCTGTTGCTCCTGTAACACCTGTAGCTCCAGTAGAAGAAAACCCTGGTATTGCACCTGTACAACCAACTCCAATAGATCCAGTTAATGTTGCTCCAGTTGCTCCAGCTCCAGTTGCTCCAGCTCCAGAAGTAGCACAACCAGTACAACCACAAGTTGCACCTATGGGTGTTCAACCTTTAGACAATGGTGTTGCTCAAGCTGTAGCTGTTGAATCTCAACCAGTACCTGAAGCTCCAAAGAAAAATAAAAAGAGAATGGGTCTTATTATTGCAATTGCAGCAGTAGCAATGATTATAATTGTAGCAATTATGTGTGTAACTTCATTAAAAGATATTCCTAAAGCAATTCCTCGTGATGCAGCTTTAGCTAAAATTAATGTAAGATCAACTACAACAACTACAACAACAACTGCAGTAATTCCTGAAGAAGAAGTTACTGAAGCTACTGAAATTGTTGAAAATATTAGTGAAACTGTAGTTGAAACTGTTCCAACTGAACCAGTAACAGAACCAACAACTGAAGCACCTGTAGTAGATACTCCAGTTGAAGAAGTTCCTGCTTCCGAAGATTCATTATTAACAGTAGAAGAATAATTAAAGATCGTAAAGATCTTTTTTATTTTACAAAAAATTAGCAAATACTATTGACGAGTGCTAATTATAGTGATATATTAATATTGTCAGGAAAGGAAGTGACAGATATGTTACCAAGCAGAATATTTTTCGATGACTTTTTTGATGATATGGATAAACCAAGAAGATTTGAAAACAATCTTATGAAATGCGATATTTTTGAAAAAGATGGAAAATTTAACATTGAAATGGATGTTCCTGGATTCAAAAAAGATGACATCAAAATGGAATTAGCTGATGGTTATCTAACAATTTCAGCTGAAAAAAAGGAAGAATCTAAAGATGAAGACAAAAACTATATTCGTAGAGAAAGAACTTCATATGCAAGATGTGAACGTAAATTCTATGTTGGAAATATAGATGATTCTAAGATTAAAGCTGAATTCAAGAATGGTACTTTATTAGTTACTGTTCCAAAAGAAGAAGAACCAGCTGATAATAAGAAATATATTACAATAGATTAATTTAAGAAGGCTTAAAGCCTTTTTTTTTTTGACATAAATATACTTTATATATATAATAGCAACCAACAAAAAGGAGGTACTAGTGATGGAAAAAACACACAATAATAAAACATTAATAGATATGTGTAATAATATTGTTAAATTTGGTGAATTAGATGAAAATGATAAAGTAGTTAAATTAAGTTCGGTTCAAGCTCTTTTTGTAAAAAAATATAGTAATGCCTTAAAAAGAATGGATAAAAAGAGTGAAAGATTAGGAGAACTAGATATTCCTTCTTATGTTGAATACTTGAAGGAATATGGTATTGTATTAGAAATTGGTTATCATTTATTAAGCAATCTACAATATTGTTTAAAATATCATAAATATGAAGATATAGAAGTAATAATTATGGACTTAAAATGTGAAACAATTCGTATACATGAAACATGTAAGAAAAAAGGCGAATATAAGTGTAATTATACAAGAGAAGAAGTTAGAAATTTATTTGTAAGTTATATGGGTGAAAAAGGCGAAAATTCGGTATATTTAGGCCTATTTCCTGAAAAAACAAAAATTATAGATGCTTCTGATAGATTTATCAACAAAGAAGGTAACACTTTGAAATAATTCTGTAATTTGACAGATAGTATAAATAGTGCTATTATAGTACGCAATTCAAGGGGGATTGGTAAATATTTAATGGTTGGGGGTTCCATTAAATGTGATGTTATCTAATTCTAATGAAGCATAGCGAGTAGGACACCATGGAGTTTGACAAAATGGTGTCTTTTTGCTATTATAAACCGCATAAGTTTGAGGGGTGTTAACCACTTTGTTTGAAAACTTATAGTGGATAGAAAGAATAAAGAGGGGGAATAATTCTATGAAGAAGAAAAAGAGAAGATTAAGCAATGGTACAATCTTCATTAATCTTCTTCCATACATGGCCTTACTAGGTGCAAGTGGATTTGTTCTTTGTAAAACATGTGGTGTAGATGTTGTAGAATCTTTTAATCAATGGAAGATTCAAAATGAATACATCAATGATGATGACAAATTAATAAATCTACCTGATATGCCTACATGGGACGATGTAAAAGATTTCTTAGGTTTTGATGAACAACCTGAAGATACAGCTTCTCAAGAAGTTACTTCAGGATTTGATGGTTTACCAATTGAGGTAACACCAATTGAAGAAGCAGAAGAACAAGAAGTTGAGGAAGAAGAAATAATTGAGGAAGAACCAGAACCAGTTATTTATCCTGAGTATACTTCATCAGAATTATTAGACTCAGGCTATGAATTTTTAGATATCGATTTCGATGGCCTAAAAGCTCAAAATCCAGATGTTGTAGGTTGGATTCAAGTACCTGGAACTAAAATCAATTACCCTGTAGTTCAAGGTTCAGGACCAAATAATGATGATCCAGATTACTATTTACATCATGATTTAAATGGTAATACATCATCATATGGTGCTATTTATATTGATCCTTGTATTGATTTAGGTTTAGGAGACAATTCAAGTACAGTTCAAATTAGTCCTATTGGTATTTATGGACACCATATGAAAGCTAATAGAAGTGAATGGATGTTTAGAGAATTATGTAACTATTATCAAGTTGCAGGTTATTTAGATACTCATCCATATGCAATTTATTACAATGAAGATGGTGCTTATAAATTAACTTTCTTTGCTGATACAAAATTAGTAAAGAAAGAAGGAGAAGATACAGTATCTAATGAAGAAGTATTTACTAACCAATTATTTGACGAATCAAGCTATGTAGATTTCGTAAATGGAATATTAAATAATTCAACATTAAATACTGACATAGTACCAACATATGGAGACAAAATTGGATATTTATCCACATGTGCATATTCTTCAGATTGTGAAAGATATGTATTATGGTATGTAGCTGAAAAGCAATATACAAATGAAATCGATAAAGAAAATTCTGTTGAAGTTGCAAAAACTTTAACACTAAATTAAAGAGGGAGAGTTGATATATTATGAAAAAAATTGAAAGAACTAGAAAAATCGATAATTTAAAATTAAAGAAAATTCTTGCTGCACTTGGTTTAATGTTTGTTATGGGTACAGTTGCTACTAATACAGTACACGCAGAAGAAGAAGTATTATTCGAAGATACTTCATCAGATGATGTTAACTTAGAAGATGCAAAAGAACCAGAAGTTCAAGATACACTTCCAGCTGGACAAGAAACTCAACCAGCTCAAGAAGAATCAAAACCTGTAGTTGAACAAGAAAATCATGAAGAAAAAGAAACACCTCAAGAAGAAAAGGTTAATGATGGTTCAGTAGATACATCTGCTGGAACTAACCCAGCTGATGCTGAAAAAGATCCTTATAATGGAGATAATAATGATTATTTCGATGATTATGATAAATCAAAGGATCCAGATCCTAAGGGTGGAGAATATATTGATTCAGATGATGAGGAAACTAGAAAAGGATTAAAGGATACTCCAGATAATCCAACACCAGATAATCCAACACCAGATAATCCAACACCAGATAATCCAACACCTGAAAATCCACAACCAACACCTGAAAATCCACAACCAGCACCAGTACAACCAACACCAGCACCAGTAGAACCAAAACCAATGCCAAAGACTGCTGATGAAAGAAGTCCTTTAGCACCAATCGCTGGTGGAACTGCTGTAGTTGGAATTTCAGCTTTATTACATATGTTAATTAAAGAACGTAATAAATTAAAAATGATTCAAAGACAATTAGAAAAAGCTGAAGAAGTTGAAGAACATATTTCTTTAGGTAGATAATAAGAATGGATTTAATCCATTCTTTTTTATTGTAAAATGTTGTAAATAATTTACATTGATATACACTCATATGTCATTTATGTAGTAAAATAACTATATAGGAGTGGATTATTATGCTTATTTTAGCTAAATCTATTCTAGGTTTAACATTAGGCTTTATTATAGCTATTATAACTGGGTTTATAGTAATTCCTTTGATTAAAATGTTAAATGCTAGACAAACAGTAAGTGAATATATTAATAAAAGACATCAACAAAAAAATGGCACACCAACTATAGGTGGATTAATATTTATATTACCAGTATTAATATCGATTTTAGTATTAATGCTTAGAGGTAGTGTAGAATGGAATCATAATCTAGTTATTGTTTTAATTGTATTCTTAGGATATGGTGCATTAGGATTTGCAGATGATTTTAAGAAGATTATTGAACATAATAATAAAGGATTAAGTATTGTAGTTAAGTTTATTGCTCAATTAGCAATAGCTGTAGCATTCTATGTTATTTATAAACAAAATGGTGGAACTTCTACATTAGAAGTATCACTATTAGGATTTAAATGGAATATGGGATGGGGATATGCTTTATTTATCCTATTCTTATTAGTAGGTACTACAAATGCAGTTAATATAACTGATGGACTAGATGGATTATGTGGAGGATTATCAGTAATGGCATTCCTTGCATATGGTGTAATAGCATGGGGTAGTTATTGGATTTCAGGATATGAATCACTTGCAATATTCTCATTTATATTAGTAGGTGGATTACTTGGGTTCTTATTATTCAATGCACATCCTGCTAGAATATTCATGGGTGATACTGGATCACTTGCATTAGGTGGTGCTCTTGCTACAATAGCAATACTTACTCACCATGAATTATCATTAGCAATAATAGGTGGTGTATTTGTAATCGAAACATTATCAAGTATGATTCAAATTATAGCTATTAGAAAATTTAATAAAAAAGTATTCTTAAAAGCTCCAATTCATCATCATTTTGAAGAGTTAGGATGGGCTGAAACAGATATAGTTAGAGTATTCTGGGTAGTAGGATTCTTACTTGCAATGTTTGGCGTTATATACGGCGTTTGGTTATAAAAAAAGAAGGTTTAAAACCTTCTTTTTTATTTTAATATTAAACTAATAGATTCGTTTACTTCTTTATTAACAACATCAAGTACTTCTTCAGTATTATCTTTGTGGAATTGAATTATACCACTTTTAGCTTCACTATAAGATTCACCAAATTGATATCTTAAATTAGCGGTAACTCTTTTTTCAATTTCAGTATTTAATCTCTTTAGAAATTTAATTGCTTCTTTATAAGATAACTTGTTTACTTCAAAATCAAAATCAACTAGATCTTGAACATTAATTGTATTTAGTCTTCCATCATTTGAATTAAAAGGAACTGCAATACCATCTGTTAAATACCATGATGCTGCATTATGTTGATCTTTAATTTTGCTATTAAATTCATTTTGATTAGTTAAACTAATGAAATAATCTTCATCATATGTTTTTAAGAATAAATCTTTATAAACACATAAAAGTCTTAAATCATCATATTTTCTAGCTTGTATTAATTTGTTTCCAATTATGATGTCTCTATTCTTAATAAATGGATCATCTAAGTATATTTTTCCTATACCCATTGCTTGATTTCTTGTTAAACTATCTGTTTTTATCATTTGTTGTACCCCTTTTCCGTAGTAGCTATTATATATAATTTTTGATAAATATGTCAATTGTATTTTCATGCTTTTTTTTCATTAATTTTTCTTTCTGGTAACTTAGATAAAAATACAGAAGATGAAATATTAAACATATTTAGAATATTATCTCATAAAGAAAACAAATGTGTAATAATCGTTACACATAGTAAAAACGTATGTGATAAATCTGATGTAGTATATGATTTAAGAGAAGTTAATGAAGTAGTTAAAAAAAGACAAATAAAAAGAGTTCTATTTAGAACTCTTTTTTATTGTTATTGTATTTAATATTTTATTAATTTCATTTGTTACTTGTTCATTCATTTCGTAGTTATTTGTATAATTAACTGTTATATGATAATACTCATCATTTAACATAAATAAATAACTGTATGAATTATCACCTGCATATGTTTTAGCTGTTATATCACCAAGCTTAGAATCTAAACATTCATTAGCTTCTAATAATTGTTGATATTCAGTTATATCAATATTTCTAAAAGTAATATTGATAGCTGCATTTGATATCAAGAATATTGTACTTGTAGCTGATCCAAATGAATCAGTGTAATACAATTTAATATTATTAAATATAAATTCATGTTTAGTATCTTTTTCTACTATTAATTGAGTAGTAGTAAGTGGAATGTCTTTTAATTCACTTTTTGTATCTTTAATTGAATATAATAATAAACCAGCTAAAGTAATAACTGCTAATATTATTAATGAAGGAAATACATAATCATGATTTCTTTTTCCTTCTTTTAACTCTTTATCTAAATTGTCTAAATCTTTTTTATTTTTAACTATGACATTGTTGTCATTATTAAATTTACACTTTTGACATATCATAGAGTCTTCTTCGAGTAAAGTATGACATTTTTTACAATACATTTTATCATCTCCAATCACTTACATATCTAGTATAACAAATGAAAATTAGATATGTAAACGTACTAGACAGTATATTTACTTATACATCTTATAGATGTTATAATTTACATAGAATAGAGAAAGTTGGTAATTAGTGTGAAAAAATATTTTGTTATATTAATTTTTTCTTTAATTATGTTATTGCCTATAAATGTATATGCAGTTAATAATACAAGTATTACACTTAGCTGTAGTGAAGCATCTGCAGGTGAATCATTTAAATGTGAATTACATGGATATTTAGGTGATTCATATGCTGGTTATATAAGTGCTAAATATGAATTAAGTTCTATATTTGTTTTAAATGATTTTAAATATGCTCCTGGTTTATCAGGTAGTTATCAATCAAATATATTACAAATAAATTCTGATCATGGATTAAATGGCCAATTCTTAATTGGAACTTTTGAATTAAAAGCTACTAGAGAAGGATTAGGATATATTTCTGTATCTGATGTAGAATTCAAAAATGATAATGCAACTTTTAATGCAGGATCTAAAAAGGAATTAGTTCAAGTAAGTGCATCTAAAACTACTATTGCGACTCAAGAAGTATCTGATTTAGATGTACCAATGTTAACAAATTTATATATTGTTGGTTATCCAATTGAATTTGATAGAAAAAATAGACACTATACAATTGATGTTCCATATGATTTAAATGAATTATATATCATGGCTAATACATATGATAATTACACAATTGATGGAACTGGTGTAGTTAAGTTAAATGAAAAAGGAACAACTGAATTAAAAGTCGTTGTTAAAAAAGATAACTATATTAACAATACATATACTATTAAAGTAAGAAAAACATATAAAAATATGATTTGGTATGTTATTACAGGAACTCTTTTCTTTGCTTTAATAGCTGTAATAATAATGTCTTATGTAAGTAAGAAAAAAGTAGTTGAAGGAATATTCAAAGATAATCCTGAATTACGTAGAAAAAATAAAGGTGGAGCATTAATAAATGGTCAAATGGTATCTGATAATGTTATTCCTGTAAAAAGTAATAATGAATCATTTAGAGCAGTTAATACTTCTAATTTATTAAGTGAAAAACAAGAAGAACCAAAAGTAGTAAAGAAAGTACAAGTTGTTACTACTAAACCAGAAGAAAATAAAGTTAAAACATTAGATTTAACTAATAAAAAATAGAGGTGTTATATGAGCATAGTAATATTATTACTAATTATTCCTATCTTTTCTATTGGGTTAGTATTATATATTGCTAATCTATATGACTTTTTATTAACAGGAAATTTTAATGAACTATTATTTATTATTAGTACTGCTATATCAGTAGTGACTAGTTATTTTATACCAACTTTATTAGTTAATTCTATAAAATCAAAGAGTATTAAATTTTTAAATAATAAAAATAAATACTTAATTATTAGCAATTATATATCTTTAATACTATTATTTATATTAGGTATAGCACTTCTTTATAGAGGACTTCTAAATATAAACTATACTCAATTATTATTTGGTATAGGAATAATATCTTTATTTGTATATAACACATATGTATATTATTTCTATTATGAAGAAGATGCATTTATATTAAAAAACATATATGAAAAAGATGGATATAAAGAATTGCATTTTATAAATGATGATCTATCTATTGTTTATTATACAAATGATAATAAGTTAAAAGAAAATAAACAATATGTTCTTAAATATAATAAATATACTAATAGTATTAAAAAGATAAATGGGATAGTATTGGGTGGTGAATTAGATGAAAAAGACAACAAAGAAGAACACAAAAAAGAAGCAGGTAGAATATAAGAAATCTGTTATAGTTACCATGTGTGTATTAACACTTGCAATTGGTATATTAATTGGAGGTATGGTTTATAAATACACTAAAGGGGAATCGTTATTAGATATAAAATCTACTGCAAATGATATTAAAAATTATTTAAGTGTAACTAATACAGTTAGAAAATTTAGTAATAAAGATTATACAATTATTTTTAGTCCATATGGATATGATTTAAAAAAGAATAAAGATTATTATTTATTAATAGATAATACTAATCCTGAAGCACCATCTTCTAGTTATGGTACATATATTCAAGAAAGTGGTCATATTGAATTAGATAATGGAGAAAAATTATATATATCTGATGGAGGATTAAGTTTTAAAGAAACATATTTAAATATCGATAAAGATAATATTAATTACTATACTTATAAAGATGAAACATCTAAATATTTATTAATAAAAAATACTAAAAAGAATTCAAATTATATTTTATATTTAAATACTAGAAAGAATAGTATAACAGTTATAAATGATAGTTATACAGAAAGTGATTCTTATATTACTTTAAGTGATGGAACTATATTTACTAAAGCTTCTGATGATTCTCATATAACATATAATAGCGTTCAAATGAATTTAGGCAAATAACTTGTATATAAGTGTAATATTTGTTATACTTATACAGGTTGAAGGAATGAAACTATATGAGAAAGAGATATAAGAAATTTGATACAATTGCTAAAGAATTTATATCTAATGAAAAATTCATGAGAATTCAAAATGAATCACATCATGGTATTACAAGATATGAACATTCTATGAGAGTAGCAAGAAATGTATATAAATTATCAAAAAAATTAAATTTAGATTATATATCAGCTACTAGAGCTGCAATTGTACATGATTTCTTTGTTAATGAAGAATTTGGTACAAATCGTGGATTAATCCAAGGTGTAGTTCATCCTGATATAGCTTTAGCAAATGCTAGAGGAGAATTTAAAATAAATGATATAGAAGCTAATGCTATTGAAGCACATATGTTTCCTTTAAGTACAGTGTTACCTAAATCAAAAGAAGCATGGTGTTTAACATCAGTCGATAAAGCAGTAGCTATATATGAATATGCTACAAATAAATTCAGTGTTAAAAGAATTGCTAATCCAGTTAGTTATGCTGTATGTTTAATGTTTGTTTACATTATGAATTTCTTAACTATTAATAATAGATAATTATTAATAGTTTTTTTATGCTATAATTAAACTAGGTGAGAGTATATGAAAAAGAAAGCAAATAAAAACAAAGAAACATTCTTACACGTATGTGAAAGATATTTATTTTATTTTCTTATATGTGCAATGATAGGATGGCTATATGAAGTTTTTTTTGAAATGGTAATATGGAAACAACCATTTAGTAATAGAGGAGTATTATTTGGACCATGGTTACCAGTATATGGATTTGGAGCTATGTTAATTATTTCTATATTTGGAAGATTTGTTACAGGTAAATCTATTAAAACAAAAATATTATTAATACCAGTTATGTTTGTAGGTATATTTTTATTAACTTCATTTGTAGAATTAATTACTTCATATTTATGTGAATGGTTCATGGGATCATGGCCATGGGATTATACAATGTTTAAATATACTTTAGATGATAGAGTTGCATTAGTAACTAGCTGTGTATTTGGAGCAGGTGGTTTATTCTTCTTATATATATTAAAACCACTTGTTGATAAATTAGTTAGTAAATTTAATGAGAAATCATTAAATATTACAAGTGCAATTATATTAATTGTATTAATAATTGATTGTATTTATTCTTTTATAATTAAATAGGTTTAATACCTATTTTTTTATGCTATAATTTATATGGATGTCCTCATAACACAATGGATAGTGTAGCAACCTCCTAAGTTGTTAATGCAGGTTCGATTCCTGCTGGGGACACCATATATTTTGTTAATAAAAAAGATAAGTATTTATTACTTATCTTTTTTTGACACATATTCCTTAAAATGGTATTATATTTACCATTAATTAGGGGTGTAATAAATGAATTTAGACAACAAGAATTACTATGTAAATACAGATTGGCTTAGACGTACTTTTGATATTAATCCAAAAGATATTAGCGATGAAAAATTAACAGAATTT